>VFSW01002485.1_pt1 | contig 27845 bp, 22 predicted proteins | sample 5358111 | NCBI WGS metagenome assembly VFSW01 (sample SAMN11554181, study PRJNA540505) | mine drainage metagenome | isolation source: sediment from site ElyBrook_90M | place: USA: Ely Copper Mine, Vershire, VT | collected 2017 | reverse complement strand
CCGGGCGGGGTTGTGTGCCCCCCCCCTCCCCGCGGCGGTTCGCGCCCAGGTCGCCCCGCCCCGGCGCGCGCCACGAGGGTACAGGGTGCAGGGAACAGGGGACACCGGGGCCTCGCGGAATCGGATCGAGATCGGCGCGCGATCGAGGCCCCAGCGAGCAACATCGGCTCGCCGGGGACCCCAAAGACGGCCTACGGCAGTGCGGAAGGCGCTCCGCGCGGCTATTTTTCGGCACGACTGAAGTCGTGCCCTGACACATTTCGTCTCCGAGCCGGGAATTCGTCGCGCTACGCACGATTCCCACATCCCAAAACCAGGGATGTGGGGCACCCGGATTCTCTCAGACTTCATGGTTTGGTCCACTGGTCGACCCAGTCGTTCACTGTTTTGTACCAGAGCTGCGAGTTTTGCGGTTTGAGGATCCAGTGGCCGTCGTCGGGGAAGTAGAGCATCTTCGAGGGGATCTTCATGCGTTGCAGGGTATCGAACAATTGATATCCCTCCGACACGTCGAGGCGGTAATCGAGTTGCGAGTGGACGACGAGGGTAGGAGTTTTGAAGCGGGTCTCGGCGAGCATGGGTGACCACTTGCGGTAGAGCAGGCGGTTGGACCAGGGCGTGCCTTTGAATTCCCACTCATTGAACCAGAGCTCGTCGGTGGTGCCGTACGCGGATTCGGTGTTGAACATGCCATCGTGGGAGACGATGCACCTGAAGCGGTCGGTGTGGCCCAGGATCCAGTCGGCCATGTAGCCACCATAGCTGGCGCCGAGGGCGCACTCGCGGCTCTTGTCAATGAAGGCATAGTGGGCTTCGGCGTAGTCGAGCCCTCGCATCAGGTCGATGAAGGGCCGCCCACCCCAGTCGCCGTTGACGCGGTCGATGAAGGCCTGGCCATAGCCGGTAGACCCGCCAGGGTTGATCATGACGACGACGTAGCCGTTGGCGGCGAAGAGCTCGGGATTCCAGCGATACGACCAGGCATCGCCCCAGGCGCCCTGGGGTCCGCCGTGAATGAGGAACTTGACGGGGTATTTCTTGTGGGGGTCGAAGTTGGGCGGGCGGATGAGGAAGCCCTGGACTTTGACGTTGCCGATGCTGGGGAACCAGAAGGATTCCATGGCAGGGAGGTCGAGCTGGTTGAGGAGGTTGGTGTTGAGGTGGGTGAGATTCGAGATATCTGTGTGGTTGATCAGAACATCTCCTCCGCCATGAGCTGGAGGTGCAAGTTCTTGCAGGTCGAATTTGACTTGAAACACCTCGGACGGCCTTCTTACCGTCATCATGTTTGCGACGAGGGTCGTACCGTCGGGCAATGGGTGGAGGTCGCTCCACTCTTGTCCGGTCAGGGGGCCCACCATGTGACCGGAAAGATTCGTTGCGTAAATAGGTTCTTCGCCCTTGTTGCCAGCCGTGAAGTAGATCGTCTTCGAATCTGGGCTCCAGACTTCCTCATCCACCCAGCGGTCGAAGTTCGGCAGCAGCTCCCTGATCTGCTTCGTGCTGCGGTCGTAGAGGACGAGGCGGAAGCGGTCGCTCTCGTAGCCCGCGCGCTTTTGCATGCGCCACGCAATGGACTTGCCGTCGGGAGAGTAGCGCGGGGTGAAGTCGCCGCCGGGGCTGGTGGAGATCTTCACGGGCTGCGCTTTCGGATCATCAAGACGCAGCGTGAAGATGTCGACGTTGGTCGAGATCGCCGGGTCGTCGACCTTCTTTTCTTCGAAGGCGATCTCGTGGCCGTCCGGGGAAAAGTCCCAGCCATCCGGTTCACCCAGCGAAAAGGGTGGGACGTCGTGCGTGTCGCCGTGGTTGAGGTCGCGGAACGAGCCGTCTTCCACGGAGGCCAGGAAGAGGTGGCTGCGCTTGTCGCCGGTGAAGTGGTTCCAGTGACGGTAGAGGAGCGACGTGAAGATCTTCGCTTTGACCTTCGACTGCTTCTCGGCGTCATCGCGCTTTTTGTCGCAGGCGTCTTCGTCGGAACCGGAGGGCGCAACGCCCGGCGACGGTCCGGCGCTGCATTCCGGATAGACCGAGGAGGTGAAGAGCAGGTGTTTTCCGTCGGGCGACCAGGTGACGTTATCGGCTTCGGTGGAGATGTGCGTGAGCTGGCGGGGTTCACCCATGGTCCCGGCGGCAGGATCAAAATCGGCGAGGAAGATTTGCTGGCCCTGGCCACGGTCGGTGAGGAAGGCGATCTGCTTGCCGTCGGGGGAGAAGCGGCCGCGGCTCTCTCCGGCGGAAGAATCAGTAAGCGGTTGTTCCTGACCACCACTCACGGGGACGATCCACAAGTGCGGGGTTCTGGTGTTCTTTGCGAGATCGACGTCGGTGGCGGTGAAGAGCACCCATTTGCCGTTGCGCGAGACATCGAGGTCGCCGAGGCGGCGCATCTTCTGCATGTCCTCGAAGGTGATGGGGCGCTTCGGGCCCGAGGAGCCGGCTTCGGGTGCGGAGTTTTGCGCGCCGAGGCTCAAGGCGGAGAGAAGCAGGGTGGCGGCGCAGAGGAGAGACTTCATGAGGGGCCTCGTGGATGGCAACGGATCATGGTACATGCGGGCGCCCGACCCAAGGCTCCGGAATGCGGCCGCATCGGCAATCCACGCGCGTGCTACGTCGTACCGGTGGGGGCGTGCGCAATGTCGCCCGATGCTGCCAGGGATTCGAAGCCGTCTGTGACCTCGGGTGGGGCTTCAGGGGAGCAGGCGGGCAGCTGGATGACGACTGCGGCGCCGCGGGGGAGCGCGTTGAGCGCGGAGATCTGGCCGCCGTGCTCGCGGACGATGGAGTAGCAGATGCTGAGGCCGAGCCCCATGCCCTCGCCCTGATGGCGCGTGGTGTAGAAGGGGTCGAAGGCGCGGGCGGGCTCGACGAAGCCCGGGCCGGAGTCGGTGAAGGTGATCTGGACCGCCTCGCCGAGGGGGTAGGCCTCGACGGTGAGGCGGCGGTCGATGCCGTCGGGTGAATCGTGCATGGATCCGATGGCGTTCTTGACGATCTGGAGGAAGACCTGGCGGATCTGGTCGCCGTCCGCCTTGACGGGGGGGAGCCCGGAGGAGATGCGGAGCTGCAGGTCGATGTTGGCTCCATCGAGGTCGTGGCGGGTGAGCCGCTCGATGTCCTGCAGGACGGTCTCGATGGAGACGGGTCCGCGGATGCCGGGGGTGGCTTTGCGGAAGCGCACGAGGCTTTCGATGATCTGCTTCATGCGGCGCGCCTCGTTGAGGATGATGGTGGCCTGGTCGTGGGTGGGGCCGTCGGAGTCGGTGAGCAACTCGGCGTAGCCGGTGATGACGGTGAGGGGGTTGTTGAGCTCGTGGGCGACGCCTCCGGCGAGTTGTCCGAGGCCGGCGAGGCGCTCGGTCTGGAGCAGACGGCGGAGCAGGATCTGGTGCTCGCGGGCGTTGCCGATGCGGGCGACCAGCAGTTCCAGAGGCAGAACGTCTTCGGTGAGCATGGGCTCGTCCGGCTCGCGCAGGCCGGAGAGGAGGAGGGTGCCGAGAAACTCCTGTTCGCGGCCGCGGATGGCGATGGCCCAGGCGGAGGTGAAGTTCATCAGACCCAGCTCGTCGCCGGGCTCGAGAAGAGGGGTCAGGTCGAGCAGGACGAGGTGGCCGAGAACACGGGTGTGGAGTTTTTCGCCGAGGCTGCCGATCCGGTCCGCGGTGGTGCGGCGGGCCATGGAGTCGAGGGCCGCGGCGAGGGCGCCGTCCATCCCCGAGGCGCCGGCGAGGCGGAAGCGGTTGTCGGGAGTGCGGACGACGATGGCGGATTTGCTGAAGCGGCTGGCCGCGGAGATGGCTTCGCAGATGGGATCGAACTGCGTGCTCTTCTCCTCGAAGGGTATGGACTCGAGGAAGATTTCGGTGTACCTCTCCATTTCGAGGCGGGCGCGGCGATCGCGCAGCTGGGCGGCTTTATTGGAGGCGATTTCATCTTCGAGGACGAGGACGATCATGCCGAAGGCGGCCACCACCTTGACCAGGTTGAGGGCGCGCATGAAGACGAGCGGAACTCCGGCGGTCCCAAGGATGGGCGTGAGCATGACGGGCAGCGACCAGCCGACCAGTCCGCCGACGGTAAAGACTACCCCGGCCGAAATGCGGCGAAATCCGGAGGCAAAGAGCAGAGCCGTGATCAGCAGGAGTCCGCTCTGCGCCAGGGCAAGCGCGTCTTCGTATTGACCGCGCAGGGCGAGCGAAATGCCAATGCCGCCAAGGACGCCAACGATGACGACGCTGACCCAGATCGGAAGAAGGTTCTTGTCCAGGCTCCAGCGCAGACTGATGAGGAATGTTACCAGGACAAAGAAGAGCAGAAGGGCATGGATGGCCGGCCCCGGAGTGGGATCGAGGGAGGCGGTGACGGTGAAGCCGAGAATGGGTACCGCCAGAGCGACGACGTAAAGGATGCGGAAGCGGCGGCTGAAGTACTGTGGGGCCATGGAGCCGAGGAACATCAGGGCGGCCATGAGGATGCTGCAACGGGCGACAGCGAGCCAGATACCGGACTCGGCGCGGCCGAATACCTCCATCTCCAGCTGAATGGCGGCGAACATCCAGCCGACCAGCCACAGGAGCTGGCGGCGGCGGGCGGTGACGGCTTGCCCGACGCGGATGCGCAGGGGCGGCAACGAGCGGCGCTGGAGCCACAGCACGCCGAACACGGCAACCAGCACGAAGAGCAAAATGAGCGTCGGTGCCCGGTATAGATCCATGGTGGTGGCCCTGTTTCCCCCCGAACCTTCATTGTGAGTCCAGGTGCATGATAATGCACCTTTTAATGCAGGCGATGCCATCACGGGGGTCACCCATGTGGTAAATGGCGGGATGCGATTTCATTTCGGGGCAAGGGCTTCAGGGGAGGGTGCGTTTTGCGGTACGGAGGGGTGATAGGCCGAACAGGCGGGTGGTGCGTCTATCCTTAAGAGCAGGAAGCAGCAGGAGTTCTGTCGTGGTCTTGATCCCCGGACGCCGTTTCGTTGTGACCTTGTTGGCCGCCTTTACGCTGGCTCTGCCGGCACTGCACGCTCAGGCGTCCTACACGTCGATGCCGCTCGACCAGGGCTTCGGCCCGCTGGATCCGACGCCGCCGGCCATGCCCGTTCAGCAGATCATCACGGAGTTCACCGCGAAGGAAGCGGTCTTCCGCCACGCCCTCGACAACTACACGTGGACGCGCAGCGTGCGGGTGCAGACCATTGACGACGACGGGAAACCGGACGGGCAGTACTTCCAGGTGGTGGATATCGCGTTCGACGCGGATGGGCATCGCACGGAACGAGTGCTGGAAGCGCCGGAGAGCTCCCTGACGCGCGTGATGATGTCGCCGGCGGACTTCGAGGACATCGAGGAGCGGCTGCCGTTTGTGCTGACCACGGACGATGCGCCGCAGTACGACATCACGTACGTCGGCAAGCAGAAGATCGACGAGATCGAGACGTGGGTGTTCGATGTAAAACCGAAGACGATCGAGAAGAAGCACCGTTATTTCCAGGGCCGGATCTGGGTGGACCAGAAGGATCACCAGATCGTGGTGACGAACGGCAGGAACGTGCCCGACGACCTGCGGCCCGGCCATGAGGATTTGTCCACGCCGTTCATCACGTATCGGCAGCTGGTGGACGGCAAGTACTGGTTTCCCGTGTACACGCATGGGGACGGCACTCTGCACTTTACCGGCGGGCACGGGTATCTGAGCGAAGACGTGCACATGCGCGAGACGGTGAAGTACACGAACTACCACGAGTTCCACACCAGCATTCGGGTGATTTACCAGGGGCAGGACATTACGGGGAGTCCGGACAAGGGGACAGACAAGGGTTCGCCCTCGCAAACGCCAGCTGGCCAGCCCAGTCAGCCGAGTTCAGCGCCAGCCAAACCGCAGTAGGGTTTTGCCGGTAATGAGGGATTTGCGATTCGGTTTCAGGTCGTTGGAACCTGCACGCTGTTGTTACACACGCCAATCATCGGCGCGCCAGTTTCGGATCCGCTCCTTGATCTGTCCACGGTCGAGGCTCTCGTCCAGCGCCTGTCTTGCCAGTGCCGCGACTTCGTCGTCGCCCGCAAAGCGTAAGCCGATCAGCTGATCCTCGCTCAGGCGATCGATCTGCGCCCGCCACTCCGGCGGGGTCAGGGCCTGCAGGCGCAGCCGCTCCTCCAGCCGGATCACGCGGTCCTGCACTTTCAGCGGATACTGGCGCAGGCGCAGACACAGAACAATGAGCGCCAGCGAGAGAATCAATACCCAGACGTGATGGAAATTCCGCACCATCGCCAGGCTGACGATCGCCACCACCAGGTTGATGATCACGATGAGCCCGAGGGCCAGGTACCATGGGTCGTGGCGGGCGTGGTGCTTCAGACTTTGCGGCGTTTTCGCGCTCATGAGGTTAACTGACCAGGATTCTATCCTGGCGCCGCGCGAGCCCATCGGCCCCGTGCCCTGCGCTGCCTTCGTCCTTTCCAACCCCCGCATTTCCCCACTGAGTGGCCCCAGTCAGCATCCCGCTGCAACCTTTTGCCCCGGCACCTCCCGGCCTGGTACCATGAAAGAGCTATCCAACCGGATTCCGCCTGCACGCGAGGCTGGAGATCCGCATCCATCTGGAGGAAATACTTGCCCGCAACCGAACGCTTTCTCTTTACCTCGGAATCCGTGACCGAAGGTCACCCCGATAAGATCGCCGACCAGGTCTCCGACGCCATTCTTGACGCCTGCCTCGAGCAGGATCCCTACAGCCGCGTGGCGTGCGAGACGCTGACCGCGACCGGCCTGGTTGTGATCGCCGGCGAAATCACGACGCGCGCGTACGTCGATTTCCAGGCGCTGGTGCGCGGCGTGGTGAGCGCGATCGGGTACGACAATGCCGTGTACGGATTCGACTCGAACACCTGCGCGGTGATCTCGACGATCAACAAGCAGTCGGGCGACATTGCCATGGGTGTGGACACCGGCGGCGCCGGCGACCAGGGCATGATGTTCGGCTACGCGACCAACGAGACGCCGGAGCTGATGCCGACGCCGATCTCGCTGGCGCACAAGCTGACGCGGCGGCTCTCGGAGGTGCGCAAGAACGGCAAGCTGCCCTATCTGCGGCCTGACGGCAAGAGCCAGGTGACGGTGGAGTACGACGCGAACCACAAGCCGGTGCGCATCGACGCGGTGGTGATTTCGACGCAGCACGCCGAGACGGTGACCAACGAAGAGCTGCGGTCGGACATCCTGAAGCACGTGATCCAGGCGGTTCTGCCGGCGAATCTGCTGGACGAGAACACCAAGTACCACATCAATCCGACGGGACGGTTTGTGATCGGCGGCCCGATGGGCGATACCGGCCTGACCGGCCGCAAGATCATCGTGGACACCTACGGCGGCATGGGCCGTCACGGCGGCGGCGCCTTCAGCGGCAAGGATCCGACGAAGGTGGATCGCTCGGCGGCGTACATGGCGCGGTACATCGCGAAGAACATCGTCGCGGCAGGCCTCGCGGATCGCTGCGAAGTGCAGCTGGCCTACGCGATCGGCGTAGCCGAGCCGGTGAGCGTGCTGGTGGAGACCTTCGGCACGAGCAAGCTGGATGAGAGCGCGCTGGTAGCTCTGGTGCGCAAGAACTTCGAGCTGACGCCGAAGGCGATCATCGAGAGCCTGAACCTGCGGCGGCCGATCTATCGGAAGACGGCAGCGTACGGGCACTTCGGACGCGTGAACGAGCCGGACTTCACGTGGGAAGCGACGGATAAGGCGGCGGCGCTGAAGGAAGGCGCGAAGGCAGCGAAGGCGGAGCCGGTCGCGGCGAAGTAGCTTTCAGGTTGGGAAAAGAATGGCAGGCCCGAAGGGGCCTGCCCTTCTTTGCGTTTGAAGGATAGCTCTACTTGCATCATAGAGTCCGCATTCGGAAGTTATCGATCTGGACCGCCGTATGGCAATCGGATTATGCTCGGGGCACCTTGAAAATTAAGAAGATTCGGCTCCAGAGATTTCGGCAGTTTGCGGATACAACGTTTGAGGTTGGAGATTTCAACCTGCTGGTGGGGCCGAACAATTGCGGTAAAACGACGGTGCTCCATGCAATTCGAGCGTTCTTCCTCTTAATGCACGGACATGTTCGCTTCGAAGGGGCGAAGCCTGAGTATCATAGGCGATTCTTAGCGAGTGCCGAAGAGGTCGCGCCCACCCCGGACATAAAAGAGCTTTGGTATCAGCAACAGACCGGGAAACCTTTGACGATCTCTCTAACTTTTGAGGACGGTGCTACTTTTTCGGTCGTTATGAGGCAGCAGTTTGGCCAGATTCACGTGTCTGCCGAAGATCTACCCACTGGACTGACTTCAAAGAAGGCGACTGAATACCTGGGAACGAAAATTGCATTCATTCCAGGCTTGGTGGGCGTGCTGGTCTCCGAGCCTTTCGCGACCATAGCGCGGCGCAACGCACTAGCATCGCAGGGGCGCTACTCAGAGATATTTCGGAGCAGCCTCCAGCAATTGAAAGATAGTAGCCCGGAATTCGTTACGAAAATTAACGAATGGCTCTCCGACTTGTTTGGCGTGACCGTCTGCTCAATCGAGTTTGATCCAAAGTCTGATGAGTTTATAACCGTCCAGTACTCTCATGGAGCCGAAAACTTCGATGTTGTGTCTTCTGGGGCGGGCTTGCAGCAAGTGATCCAGATGCTAACGTACCTGTATTTAGCGCAGCCCACTGTCCTGTTGGTTGACGAGCCCGATGCCCACCTGCACAGCAAACTGCAGGCTCGCTTAGGCGAGCTATTCCGACGCGTGGCAGGCGATCTCGATGCACAGGTGTTTCTTAGTACGCACTCGCTTGATCTAATCGACACATTTTCAACCGGTGAAGTCTTAGTAATCGACTCCAAGAAGAAGGCAATCTCCGCAATTGGGGCGAACTCAGATCTGGTCAGCGCCTTGGTAGAAGCAAACGTCGTGGACGTGTCCTCCTTGTCGCGCCTGCTGTCTTCTCGCCGTTTGGTCGTGATCGAGGATCAGGACCAGACGATCCTAAAGGCCATGGACAAGTCCTTGGGCAGTCTCCTGTTTTCTTCAAAGAGCAGCTCGTATGTTCTTCCGGCACGAGGGGTGGGCAATTTCCGGGCAATCGCGGAACTGGGCAAGGTCCTAAAAGGGCTGACTGGAACAAAATTCGAGCTGACTTTCATCCAGGATAGAGATGGCATGCCAGACTTCCTCGCGGATGCCTTCTTGAAATCACAGCAGGCCGATGGGGTCGTGGCAAATCTGCTTGAGCGACATGAGATCGAGAGCTATCTGCTTGAACCGAGGCTATTCGAGGCGGCTGGCCAGCTCATTGGACGTAAAGTCGACGTGCCCTCGGCCACAGCAGCAATACTAAAGGCTGCAGGAGGACAGAAGGCGGCGGCCAGAGTTCAAAGCATGAAGACAGCGAAGCTAATTAACCGCCATTTGGACCCGGCGCAGCCGGAGTCCAGTTTGGAAGTGAAGGTCCATGAATGGTTCGACGCTCTGGACTTGAGTTCCCTTTCGGTCGTGCAACGTGTGTTTCCCGGAAAGGAAATGCTCAGGGAGTCCCTGAAGATTATGAACGAAGGCTTTCCGAAGAAGCTGACCCGAGGAAATCTCATTGCGTCTCTGAAGAAAGAGTTGATCCCAGTCGATATTCGAAAACTGCTTGCTGCGGTGTGTTCGGCAACCTAGGCCATTCCCCATCACACCGGCTCCAGATGCGCCGTGAAGTGCCTCAGGAACGGCGCCTCATACGTCAGCCTCAGGCCGCGTATCTTCTCGCGGTGGCTCCAGACCTCGAGGATGACTTCAACTAAGTAGTCGATGTGGCTTTGCGTGTAGACGCGGCGCGGAATCGCCAGCCGGACCAGATCCATTTGCGCTGCCGCGGCGAACATCAGCGTCCCGATTTCAACCGAGCGCACGCCGCCTTCGAGATAAAGTTCGGCCGCCAACGCGACGCCGGGGAACTGGTCCTGCGGAATGTGAGGAAGAAAAGCCCGCGCGTCGAGGTAGATGGCGTGGCCGCCGGGCGGCTGCACGATGGGTACGCCTTCAGCCGCAATGTGGTTGCCGAGGTAGGCGGTGGAGGCGATGCGGTAGCGGAGGTAGTCCTCAGCGAGTGCTTCCTGAATACCGACGGCGATGGCTTCGAGGTCGCGACCAGCCAGGCCGCCATACGTCGGATACCCTTCCGTGAGGATGAGCAGGTCCTTCTCCTGCTGGGCAAGGATGTCGTCGTTGGTGCAGAGAAAGCCTCCGATATTCGCCATGCCGTCTTTCTTCGCGGACATGGTGCAACCGTCGCCGTAGCTGAACATCTCCTGGGCGATTTCCTTCGGCGTCTTATCGGCGTAGCCAGGCTCGCGCAGCTTGATGAACCAGGCATTTTCGGCGAAGCGGCAGGCGTCAAAGTAGAGCGGGATCCCTTCGCGGCGACAGACGGCGCTCACCGCCCGGACGTTTTCCATGGAGACGGGCTGACCGCCGCCGGAGTTATTTGTAACCGTGAGCATCACACATGGAATCCGCTCGCGGCCGACCTTCTTGATGAGGTCTTCCAGAGCGTCAACATCCATGTTGCCTTTAAACGGCGCAGCGACCGAGGGCTGGCGGCCTGCAGCGGTGAGCAGATCAACCGCCTCGGCGCCGGTGAACTCGATGTTGGCGCGCGTCGTATCGAAGTGCGTGTTGTTGGGGATGACCATGCCCTTGCGGCTGGAGACTCCAAACAGAATGCGCTCGGCGGCGCGGCCCTGGTGTGTGGGGATGACGTGTTTGTAACCGAAGATGTCCTGAATGGAGTCGCGGAAGCGGACGAAGGAGCGGCTGCCGGCGTAGCTCTCGTCGCCTTCCATGATGGCGGCCCACTGGTGGGTGGACATGGCGCCGGTGCCGGAGTCGGTAAGCAGGTCGATGAGGACGTCGTCGGCGGGAAGGAGGAACATGTTGTAGTGCGCGGCGCGCAGCAGTTCCTCGCGCTGGGCGCGGGTGGTCCAGCGGATGGGCTCGACGCTCTTGATGCGGAAGGGTTCAATGATCGTGTGGATGGGCATAGGGTTTTCGGTCGGGCGGCCGGGCAGAGTGGTCCGCGGCTGCCCTGCCTATAGTAGACCGGAAGACGGAGCGGGGAGGACTGAGCGAAGGTGCTGACGGCGGCAGAGCGTGAGGGTCTGTGCGTGGTGCTGGTGCGGAGCCGGAATCCGCTGAACATCGGCGCCGCGGCGCGGGCGCTGACGAACTTCGGATTCCGGCATCTGCGCGTGGTCGAGCCGTACGAGGCGGGATTTCGCGAGGCACGATCGGCGGTCGACGCGGAACCGGTGCTGGAGGCTGCAGAGGAATTTGCAACGGTTGCCGAGGCTGTGGCGGACTGCACTCTGGTGGTGGGAACGGCAGAGGGCAGCGGGCGCAGGACCGAGGAGCCGCTGGATCGGCTGGAGACTGTAGCGGCGGAGATGCTGGAGGTCCTGCACAGCGGGGTGAAGAAGGTCGCGGTGTTGTTCGGCTCGGAGAAGGTGGGGTTGTCGAACCAGGACCTGAGCCATTGCCAGCGGGTGCTTCGAATACCGACCGAGCCCGGCCAGCCATCGATGAACCTGGGTCAGGCCGTCGCCGTGGTGCTCTACGAGCTGGTGCGGGCGAAAGATCATGAACCGGCGCGAGAAGCCGCATCGATGGCCAGTGCCGGGGATCGCGAAAGGCTGGCGGCTCTGCTGGCGGAGGCGGTGAAGGAAAGTTGGGGCGAGGCGCTGCGGCCGAATCCGACGCCGGAGGAGAGAGCGCGGCGGCTCGTGCGGCACCTGGCGCTGACCGAAGCGGATGCGCATGAGTGGATGGGCCTGGTTCGGCGAGTGCTGTGGAAGATGCGCGGCCATGCCGAGCGCGGGTGATCGTGGCGCAGCAGGGCGCCGGTTCTAGAAGTTGCGGAAGTCGCGGAAGAGAAGCATGCAGCCGATCAGGGCGAGCATGAAATAGGAGATGCGATTGGCCACCAGGATGGCGGGCTTGATGTCGCCCTCGTAGCGCAGGAAATCGTACCACTCGAAGACCCAGGTTTTGAGCAGACGGGTGAAGAGATAGGAGGGGACGAGAAGGGCGATGAAGACGCCGAGCACGACGTAGACCTCGCCGTGGATATCGGTCGGATCGGGGATGAGCTTTTGCGTCACCCACAGCGGAACGAACTGCATGTGGCTGAACACATCCCGCATGCCGCCGGGGAACTGGGCCCATGAATCGAGTATCGCGTAGAGCCCCCAGGCGATCGGGAAGCCGAGGCCGGTTGTACCGGTGTTGACGGTAGCGACGGCGACGAGGGTGCGGCGAAAACGGGTCTTGAGACGCGCCTGCAGGTAGATGACCTCGATGATGATGACGAGGAGCAGAAAGAAGAGCATGGTCTCGTGCGTGATGGGCAGCATGGGGATGCCGGCATCGGCACGCGCGCTGGCAGGAAAACAGGTGAATGCAGCTGCAGCCGCAGCACATCCGGCAACACGACGCCTGATTTTCGGTACCATTGCCGCAAATCATAGCAATCGCTTTCCGGGGAGGGAATCGCACTTGGGTGCCAGTAATCGGGTTGTTACGGTCTCTATGGCGGCGATGCTCCTGGGGGTTCTCGGGGCCAGTCCGGCGTTGGGGCAGGAAAGGCAGGGGGCGGGCGGACACCGGGATCGGGACTGGCCGGCGTACAACGGCGGCGTGGACGGGGATCATTACTCGACGCTGACGCAGATCGACCGGATCAATGTGGCGCAACTCAGGATTGCGTGGGAGTACGACACGGGGGAGAAGGGCGGGCTGCAGACGAATCCCATGGTGGTGGGGCGCCTGCTGTATGCCTGCACGCCGACGGGCAAAGTCTTCGCGCTGGATGCGGCCACGGGGCGGCTGCTGTGGACGTTCGATTCCACGGTGGATCAGCATGACCACACGATTGGCGGTGCGTCGCAGCCCCAGCGCGGTCTGGCCTACTGGACCGACGGCAAGAGCGGGCGCATCTTTGCCGGGGTGATGAACTGGCTGTACGCGCTGGACGCAGCGACGGGCAAACTCATTCCCGGCTTTGGCGACGGCGGACGCGTGGATCTGCGCAAAGGTCTGCGCGAGGATCTGGACGCGAAGTACGAGCAGCAGTCGATTGCGCTGACCACACTAGGCGTGATCTACAAGGATCTGATCATCGTGGGAGGACGGAATCCGGAGACGCATCCGGCGCCGCCGGGGTATATCCGCGCGTACGATGTGCGGACCGGAGCGCTGCGGTGGACCTTTCACACCATCCCGCTGCCCGGGGAGGTCGGCTATGACACGTGGCCGCCCGACGCATGGAAGGACGCGGGCGCGGCGAACAACTGGTCCGGAATGACGCTGGATCGGACGCGCGGGATTGTGTACGTGCCGACGGGTTCGGCGGTGTTCGATTTTTATGGGGGCGATCGGGTCGGGAACGATCTGTTTGCCGATACGCTGCTGGCGCTGGATGCGAACACAGGCAAGCGGCTGTGGCACTTTCAGGGCGTGCATCACGACATCTGGGATCGGGATTTTCCCGCGCCGCCGGCGCTGGTGACGGTGACGCGCGAGGGCAAGCGCGTGGACGCGGTGGCGCAGACGACCAAGCAGGGTGTGGTGTACGTCTTCGATCGCGCAACGGGAGCGCCGCTGTTTCCCATCGAGGAGCACGCCTATCCGGCCAGCGATGTTCCAGGCGAAAAGACGTCTGCCACGCAGGCGATGCCGCTGGAGCCTGCGCCGTTCGCGCGGCAACGGCTGACCGAGGACATGCTCACGACGCGGACGCCGGAAGCGCATGCGTGGGCGGTGAAGACGTTCGCGACATTTCGCAGCGATGGGCAGTTCGTGCCGTTCGGAGTGGATCGGCAAACGGTGATTTTCCCTGGATTCGACGGCGGCGCGGAGTGGGGCGGTCCCGCGGTCGATCCTGCAACGGGTGTGCTGTATGTAAACGCGAACGAGATGGCGTGGACGGGCGGCCTGACGGCGGAAGATCCGACCGCGGGAACGGGGGCGAAGATCTACCAGTCGCAGTGCGCGATTTGCCACGGCGCGACCCGAGTGGGATCGCCGCCGGCGTTTCCGTCGCTGCTGGGCGTGAGCCGGCGGCTGACCGACGAACAGATCACCGCGGTGATCACGCACGGCCGGGGCCGCATGCCGGGGCTGCCGAATCTGGACAGCGCGAAGGTCGCGGCACTGCTGGCGTATCTCAAATCGGATGCAACCGTCCCGGCACAACGCGTCCCGGGAGAGAGGATGCGGGGCGGTGGCGCGACGCACTATGCGTTCACCGGGTATAGGAAGTTTCTCGATCCGGACGGGTATCCCGCGATTGCGCCGCCCTGGGGAACGCTGAGCGCGATCGATCTGAACACCGGAAAGTATTTGTGGAAGATTACGCTCGGCGAATATCCGGCGCTGGCCGCGCAGGGCATGAAGGATACGGGGTCGGAAAATTATGGCGGCCCGATTGTGACGGCGGGCGGTGTGCTGTTTATCGGCGCAACGTCGTACGATCGCAAATTTCGCGCCTTCGACAGCCATACGGGAAAGCTGCTGTGGGAGACGACGCTGCCATTTGCCGCGGGCGCGACGCCGGCGACATATTCGGTGGACGGCAAACAATATGTCGTGATCGCGGCGAGCGGCGGACGCGATCCGAAGGCCCCGGTGGGTGGCGTCTACATCGCGTTTTCTTTGCCGTGATCTGCGGCGGAAGTTGCGAGTGAGCGGCACGAGAGGCCAACTGCGCTCGGTGGGCACGGCATCCTACCCGGAAGTGTCCATGCCCGCGCGGACTATTCTTCTTCTTTCGGAGTCCTCATGCAGTTCTCTCGTTTTTCTTCTTTGATGACGCGCGCGTTTGCCGGCGCCGCCCTGGTTACTCTTCTTGCCTCCTCGTTCGCTGCATGCGCGCAGGCCAAAACTCCAGCAGCAGCGCAGAACGCCGATCCAGGGTCGCATCTGGTGAGCCCCGCGCAACTCGACAATCAGGTCCAGACATCGACAGCGATGCGGCAGCAGCGGATCGAGGGGTTGACGAATTTCCTGTCCACGCCGCAGGCGCAAAAGGCCATGCAGGATGCGAAGATCGATCCGGTGCAGGTGAAGACGGCGATTCCGACGCTGTCGAATGCGGAGCTGGCCGATTTTTCCTCGCGTGCGGATCGTGCGCAGCACGACTTCGCCGCGGGTGGATTGACGACGCTGGCTCTGACGCTGATCATCCTCGCCATCGTGCTGATCATCCTGCTGGCCGTGTACCACTGAGACAAAGCCAGTTTTTGCGTTTGCCGATCTGACCAGCGCGTGTGCTTCAGGCATTTCGGGCCGATACGAGGCTCACGGGCGCGGTTTGCGCGGCCAACTCTGCTATTCTGACCGCGCATCAAAGACCCAGTGTCCAACCCGTTCAGGACCATTTTCCCCCCTGGAGTTGCCATGTACTTTCGGTTCTTCAGCATCATGACGCGCGGGCTCGCAGCCTTCGCGCTGGTTTCTCTTCTTGCCTCCTCAGCTGCACTGCACGCACAGGAGCCGGCCCGGAGTTCTGCTTCAAGTACGTTGACGTCTTCCGATCAGGGCACGCATCTGGTCCCGCCGACGCAGCTGGACCAGCAGGTGCAGGCGTCAACCGCGGCGCGGCAGAAGCAGGTTCAGGATCTGACGCAGTTCCTTTCGACGCCGCAGGCCGAGAAAGCGATGAAGGATGCAAAGATCGATCCGGTGCAGGTGAAGACGGCGATTCCCAGCCTGTCGGATGCGGAACTGGCCGATCTTTCCTCGCGGGCGGATCGTGCGCAGCATGACTTTGCCGCCGGCGTCCTCAGCAATCAGACGCTGCTGATTATCATTCTGGTGCTGGTGGCCGTGATTCTGATCGCCGTGATTCACTGAGGTCGTGCGGCGATTCGCGCTTCTCTTTTTCCTTGTGGCCGCGGTCGGCGCCGCGGCCCAGGATTCAACGCCCAAAGCTCTCTGGATCGATGTGCCGTTCGTGCATCAGCCGCGCGAGGGCTGCGGTGCGGCGTCGCTCGCGATGGTGATGCAGTACTGGTCGCAGCAGCAGGGGCGCGCGGCCGGGGCGGAGAGCAACGTGGTCTCGATCCAGCGCCAGCTTTATTCGCCGTCGAAACATGGGATCCTGGCATCTTCGATGACGGAGTATCTGCGGGCGCATGGGTTCGAAGTGTTCGCGCTGAATGGGCGATGGAGCGATCTGGAAACGCAGCTGGCGAAAGGGCGGCCGCTGATCGTGGCGTTGCGGCCCGAAGGGCAGACGGAGCTGCATTATGTGGTGGTCGACGGGATCGATCCGGCGCGCGGACTGGTGATGATGAACGATCCGGAGGAGCGCAAGCTGCTCTCCGAGGAGCGAGAGCGATTCGAGAAGGACTGGAGCGCTACCCGGAACTGGATGCTGCTCGCTGTGCCCGCGCCGGCTCCTTCGCGCTGATCCTGGTGCTGGTGCTGGTGCTGGCGTGCGTGGGGTCCGGCGCGCAATGTTCGTCAGGGCCGGAACCGCAGGATGCGCCGGTGCAGCAGCTCTTTGAGCAACACAATTGGGCGGAGTTGGTGCGCGTGGCGGGGGCGATCCGTGTGCGCAGTGCCGGCGTGCAGTTCGATTACGGGATGGCGCTGGCGCATCTGGGGCGGCTGAACGAGGCGCGTGCGGCGCTGGAGGCGGGAGCGCACGCGTGTCCGGAAGAGGAGCGCTTTCCCATCGAACTGGGCGGAGTGGCATTCGAGCAAAAGAATTACGCAGAGGCTGCCCACTGGCTGCGTCGCGGGCTGCGCATCGATCCAGCGGACGCGTATGCAAATAACTTCCTGGGGACGGTGTATTACCTGTCTGGGAATCTGGACGCGGCGCTGCAATATTGGAACCGGGTGCAGAAGCCGGAGATTGCGGCGCTGGATTTCGATCCGCACCTGAAGGTCCATCGGCTGCTGCTGGACCGGTCGTTTGCGTTCTCGCCGGCGGCGGTGCTGCGCGAGCCGCAACTGATCACAACGCAGACGCGGCTCGACAGCCTCGGGATTTTTCCCGGATACAATCTGCATCTCGATGCGCGCCCCGATGGCAAGTTCGACGCGGTCTTTCGCGCGCAGGAGCAGGATGGCTTCGGCCCGAGCAAGGCGGCCGCGCTGGTTTCGATGCTGGGCGGGCTGCCGTACGCGACGGCGTATCCCAGCTACACGAACATCGGGCGCGGCGCGATAAATTTCGATTCTCTGATCCGGTGGGACGCGCAGAAACGGCGCGCGTGGGGTGCGTTGTCGGCGCCGCTGTACGGGCGGCCAGAGTGGCGCTGGCAGGTGAGCGCCGATCTGCGGAACGAGAACTGGGCGGTGCGGCGGTCGTTCACGGGGACGGCCCCGGTGCTGGGATCGTTCAACCTGGAGCGCGAGGCAGTGGAGGGGACGCTGACCTCCTTGCGGAGTGGCGCGGTGCAGTGGACGCTGGGCGCCGAGTTATCGCACCGAATCTTTCGCGATGCGGCGCCGCTTTCAGTTTCCGGACCGGCGCTGACCTCGTCGCTGCTCACGCCGGGATGGGAGCTGAAGCCGCTCGCCTCCGTGCAGGCCGGGCTGCTGCGCCTGCCGCAGTATCGGTTCACCGTGACGGGCGGTGTGTCTTCGGATTTTGCGCGCATGATGGGCGCGCCGTCGCATGTGTCGGGGAGCATGCAGGGCTGGGCCGAGGCGCGGTGGTTGCCTGGAATGGAAGGCGAGCGCTGGGAATTGCGAGACGAGCTGCGCGCGGGCAAGGTTTTTGGGTCGCCGCCGTTCGACGATCTGTTCGTGCTGGGCATGGATCGGGATGACACGAATTTGTGGATGCGCGGCCACATTGCGACGCGCGATGGGCGGAAGGGCAGCTCGCCCGTCGGCGACGGATATTTCCTGTCGAACACGGATGTGCTGCGGCGGGTCTATGGGAATGGGCTGGTGTCGATTCAGGCGGGGCCGCTGCTCGATGTGGGGAAGATGGGGGCGCCGACGGCGGGGCTTTCGAACGGGGAATGGCTGTTGGATACGGGCATCGAAGCGCGGCTCACGGTGCTGCACACCAGCGTGGTACTGAGCTGGGGACACGATCTGCGGGCGGGGACGAATGCGTTTTGGGGGGCCGTGGCGCCCTAGCGTTCGACCTCGGCCCAGCCGAAGGCGTCGGGAAAGTGCTCGAAGGCCGGCCGTTTGTCGCGCTCGAAGTAGATGGAGAGGATGTCGAAGCGAGTTTCGATGGCGCCGGCCGGAACCAGGCGCATGTAGTGGCGGGCAAGACGTCGGAGGACGCGGCGCTTGGCCGAGTCGACGGCGATGTGAGCGGGGGCCACCTCGCGGGTGGATCGGGTTTTCACTTCGATGAAGCAGAGGGTGTTTCCCCGCGAACTGCCCCGCGAGCCTGGAGCCCAGGCGATCAGGTCGAGATCGCCGGGAGTGCGGGAGGATCGCCAGGAACGGGCGACAACGATATAGCCCCGGCGCAGGAGCCAGAAGAAGGCGGCGCGTTCGCCCAGGCGGCCGGTCTCGAGGTGTTCAGGGCTTCTGGGCCGACGGCGAGCCGCGGCGCGCTCGAGGGCGTTGACGGCCGATTCCATGAGGTTGATGCGGACCCGAAGGAGCATTGGGGCCATTGTCGACGGCCGGCGACGGACTGGGCAACGAACGATGGTGATGGGGCAGTCACCAAAGTTTGGCGCGATCCACAGTCGGCAGCAACGCCGTCACGAGCGGATGAGCAGAAGCCAGACGGCTACGCCTGTTCCGAAGATCGCCAGCAGCAGGGCGAGGGCGACAGCGGTGCGCGCCATGCGGCCGGGAATCCAGGTGTGGGTGCGGAGTTCCCGGACCGTACGCAGATGGCCAACGACGGCGGAGATGTTGACGGCGACGCCGAGAATCACGAGGGCGACTCCGGAGAAGACGGAGAGACCGGTGGAATGCGGAGGGGCGTGCTGCTGGCTCTGGAATTCGCGGAGGAAGAGGCCAAAGCGGGCGAGCGCGAAGCCGACGGCCATCAGGCCGAGGCCGGTGCGGATCCAGGCCAGGAAGGTGCGCTCGGCGGCGAAGTAGGTGCGCGGATCGTCCAGGTCGTTCGGCATGGGGGGATTGTAATTGGGAGCACGAAGCCGGTAGCCGGTAGCCGGTAGCCGGTAGCAACTGGAATTTGTGGCTTGTGATCGGTACGCGGCTCCAGCCAGGATGCAGATGCCGCCCAAAAGACGAAGGGCAGGCTGATTCGCCTGCCCTTTTGTCCTTGGACTTTCTAAAACTGTTGCGTCTTACAGAGGCTGCACGTCAGCTGCCTGCCAGCCCTTCGGCCCCTTGACGACGTTGAACTGCACGGCCTGACCTTCCTGCAGACTCTTGAAGCCATTTGCGGAAATGGCAGAGTAGTGCACGAAGACATCCTCGCCGTTCTGGCGCGAGATAAAGCCGTAGCCTTTCGCGTCGTTAAACCACTTCACAGTACCTTGTTCCATTTTGTTGCTATGTCCTGATAATTGAATTGCGCTGGAGTGAATCGGAGCGAACTGGCAGACCTGCTGATCCTGCTTTGTTGGGCGAGGCGAAAGACTGCGCTTGCCCGGTTCGGTTCTAACGCTCCTCCAGTGTATCAGATCGCCGTCCCGGATCCGAAGCCAACCGGCCCCGGCCGGGAGCGGTGAATAAGCGGTGAATCGGCAAAGTTGCAGCAGCGTAACGACGTCTCAGCCCATGGCCGGCTGAGCCAGCAGCTTGGGGCTCGGCCCGTAGAGGTTCGGGCCCGAGTCGCCTTCAATCACCATGAAGACGAGCAGGACGAGGCCCCCCACGAAGGGCACAAGTGCAAACAGGAGCCACCACCCGCGCTTATTGGTGTCGTGGAGGCGCCGGATGCTGACGGCGATGCCGGGGATGAGTCCGGCCAGTCCATACACGATGCATACGACGGCAAGGATCATACCGATGTAGCGCTGGCCGGCCGCAAATGCCGCCAGCATGGCCGCATAGACCACGATGGAGACGATCGCGTTGAACAAAGCGAATATCCAGTACTCTTTGCGGCGGGAGCGGCCGTCGAACTGCGCGTATTTCTTCCAGACCATCGTGTACCATTCCATCTTCTTCTCCTCGTTCCTGGGTTGGGTCGGCAGCTCTTCCGGGGGAAGGGACTGATGCGCTGGGAAACTGGGCAGGACGGTGCGAGGAACAGCCCAGGTGGGCGGAAGAATACACGAAGAATCGGGACTTCCGGCAAGACATATTTTGGGAATCTGGCGTTGGGCGAATGGGCGATGCCTGAGATACCGCTCTTGCCACGCGCGGCAGTGACTGCAGCAGTCCTGCAGCCCGGCGAGCGTTCATCGTCAGGTATATGCTGATGGTTTCTATGAACCCCAGTCTGACGCATGACACCGAACTGCTGGCGCAGGCTCTGGACCGGCTGGAGGGGGAATTTGCCGCACTCCCCCGCTACGACGCGGAGGTTCCCGGCGAAAGCAGGATGGCCACGGTGCTCGCCGAGGCCGCGCAGCGGCTGGGCGACAACTTCCCCTATTTCCATCCGCTCTATGCCGGGCAGATGCTCAAGCCGCCGCATCCCGTGGCGCGGGCGGCGTATGCGCTCGCCATGCGGCTCAATCCGAACAACCATGCCCTCGATGGCGGGCGGGCCAGCTCGCGCATGGAAGTGGAGGCGGTCCGCGAGATCGCCGCGATGTTCGGATGGGATCGGTTTCTGGGTCATCTGACGAGCGGCGGGACGTTCGCTAACCTGGAGGCGCTGTGGATCGCCGGGCAGATCGCGCCAGGCAAAAAGGTGATCGCGTCGGACCAGGCCCACTACACGCACAGCCGCATCAGCGCGGTGCTGAAGCTGCCGTTTGCTGCGGTGGGTACAGACGATCGCGGACGGATGAACCTGGGAGTGCTGGAAGCGGCTCTGAAGGGCGGCGACATCGGCACCGTCGTGGCGACGCTGGGGACGACGGCGGTGGGCGCGGTCGATCCGCTGGATCGGATCCTGGCGTTGCGAAAGAAGTATGGTTTCCGTCTCCACGTGGACGCGGCCTATGGCGGATATTTCCGGCTGGCATCGAATCTGGACAGCGATGCGCAACGGGCGTTCGAGTGCATCGGCGAGGCTGACTCTATTGTTGTCGACCCGCACAAACACGGGCTGCAGCCCTATGGCTGCGGCTGCATTCTGTTTCGCGATCCGGGCATGGGGCGGTGGTACAAGCACGATTCGCCGTATACCTACTTCACATCGAGCGAACTGCATCTGGGCGAGATCAGCCTGGAGTGCTCGCGGGCGGGGGCGTCGGCGGTGGCCTTGTGGACGACGCAGCGGCTGCTGCCGCTGGTACCCGCCGGCGAGTTTGCCCATGGTCTGGAGAAGGGGCGGGAGGCGGCGCTTCTTTTGCATCGGACGATCGCGGCCGATCCGCATTTTGTTTCCGGGCCGATGCCGGAGCTGGATATCGTCACGTGGGCGGTTCGGGCGCCCAGCCTTGAGGCATCGTCGCAGCGCGCGCAGGAGATCTTCGACCGGGCGGCGGAGCAGGGTTTGCACCTGGCCCTGGCCCATCTTCCCGCGCGCTTCTTCCATGGTTCAGAATGGCCGGAGGGGGATCCGGCAGCGACGGTCACGTGCCTGCGCTCGGTGCTGATGAAGCCGGAGCATCTCTCGTGGGTCGAGGAGATCGGGAAGCGATTGCAGAGGGCGCTGTAGCCGTTCGGAGCCTGGGGCCATATCCGTACGCACCGTATTCTTATTCCTGTAGAGAAGGGTTGTTCTTCCCGTTCGAAGGGTTTGCGGAAGAGAAAGGGGCTGCATGCTGGATGTAAACGCTATTACAACAAGGCACACGGAGAGGTTTGGCGACGCCCCCGCGGTTTTCCTGGCTCCGGGGCGGGTGAATCTGATTGGCGAGCACACGGACTATGCCGGTGGCTTCGTGATGCCGGCGGCCATCGATTTCGGCACGCTGGCGGCGATCAGCCCGCGCAACGACGGCCGGATCGTGATCTGGTCGGAGAATTTCCACGAACAGGTCAGCCATCCGTCCGACGGTCTGCCTCCAAGCGGGCGAGGGCACTGGTCGGGATACCCGCTGGGCGTGGTGAAGGTGCTGCGCGATGCGGGATTCGCGGTGCCGGCGTTCAGCTTGACGCTCCAGGGGGACGTGCCGCTGGGTGCGGGGCTGAGCTCGTCGGCGTCGATCGAAGTGGCGACCGCTCTGGCCGCGCTGAGCCTCACGGACGCGAATCCGGAGCGCGAGGAGATTGCGAAGCTCTGCCAGCGCGCGGAGAACACCTACGTCGGCTCCTCCTGCGGGATCATGGATCAGTTCATCGCGTGCCGCGGCGCGGAGAATCACGCGCTGCTGCTGGACTGCCGGTCGCTGGAGTACCGGCTGGCGCCGATTCCTCCGTCGGTGAGCATCGTGATTGCGAACACCATGGTGAAGCACAGCGTGGCGGGCGGGGAGTACGGCATCCGCCGGGCCGAGGTGGAGGAAGGTACGGCGTTTCTCCGCGGCCATCGTCCGGAGATCGAGCTGCTGCGGGACGCGGGGCCGCAGGATCTCGAGCAGTGGGGCGCCGAGATGCCGGACAACGTTCTGCGGCGGTGCCGGCATATCATCACTGAGAACCTGCGTACCGTGGCCGCAGCCGATGCGCTGGCGGCAGGAAATATGAAGAGGCTCGGCGACCTGATGGCGGCCGCGCACGCCAGCTATCGCGACGACTTTGAGGCCAGCTGCGAGGAGGCGGACATCATGGTGGGGGCAGCGGAGCATCTGCCAGGGCTGATCGGAGCGCGGCTCACGGGCGGTGGGGTCGGGGGTTGCACGGTGAATCTGGTGCAGGCCGGGCACGCCCAGGATTTTGCGGTACGGCTGCACGATGAGTACCGCATGCGCACCGGGATCGCTGCGGAGATTTATCGTTGCCACGCGTCGGCGGCGGCGCACGCGGTCTGAGGATGCAGGCAGGACGAAGGTCCCTCATAATGGACTGAGGATTTTTTGAGGGGATGGACATATTCCACTGAAGGGTCATACCGGCGGATTTGCCGCCGATGTAACAATCGCAGGGGACCGGCATGGAAGCGACGTGCCCAGGCGGAGATTGTTATGCTGAATGGCAGGCGTCCAGACGGGACCGAGAGAAAACGTTTTAACGATGCGCTTTATTAACCGTACACAATACTTTTCCCCGGAAGAACCAGGAGAACGCGGCATTGTCGCGTATTTCTCCATGGAGATCGCTGTGCGTCCGGAATTTCCGACCTACAGCGGTGGTTTGGGCGTGCTGGCCGGCGATACGCTGCGCTCGGCCGCGGATATGGGCCTGCCCCTGGCGGCAGTAACGCTGGTGGACCGCAAAGGCTATTTCCGGCAGCATCTGGATCTGAGCACGGGCGCGCAGACCGAAGAGCCGCAGCCGTGGAGTCCGGAGAGCGTTCTCGCCGCCGAAGAACCGATCGTGACGGTCACTCTGGAAGGACGGCCGGTGGCGGTCCGGGGCTGGCGCTATGATCTCGAGGGCGTGAGCGGGCATCGGATTCCGATTTATTTTCTCGACACCGATCTGGACCAGAACGATCCCAGGGATCGCAATCTCACCGACCATCTCTACGGCGGCGACGCGGACTACCGGCTGCGCCAGGAGGCCATCCTCGGCATCGGCGGGGCGCGGTTGCTGCGCGCCCTCGAATATGATCCCTCCGTTTATCACATGAACGAAGGGCACGCCGCGCTACTGACCATCCCGGTACTGGAGCAGGAGCTGCACGGCGCGGGCCTGCAGACGGCGACGGAGCGCAACATCGAAGCCGTGCGGCGGCGCTGCGTTTTCACCACGCACACGCCGGTGCCGGCCGGGCACGACCGCTTCTCCGGCGAGCAGGCCTACCGGATCCTTGGCGCGGAGCGCGCGGGACTGCTGGAGCGCTTCGGGTGCTTCCACGACGGGCTGCTGAATATGACCTATGTGGCGCTGCGCTTTTCGCGTTTCGTGAACGGCGTGGCCATGCAGCACGGCAAAGTGTCGCGGCAGATGTTCCCGGACTACACCATCGACGCGATCACCAACGGCGTTCATGCCGGGACGTGGACCGCGCCGTCGGTGCAGGCGGTCTTCGACAAGCACCTGCCCCGCTGGCGGCAGGACAACGTCACGCTGCGCTATGCGATCGATATTCCGGAAAACGAGATTGTCGAGGCGCACGCCGCATCGAAGCAGGTGCTCATCGAGACGGTGAAGTCGATTGCCGGAGTCGAGCTGAAGCCGGAGATCTTCACGGTGGGGTTTGCGCGCCGCGCTGCAACCTATAAGCGCGCCGATCTGCTGTTTACCGATCCAGAGCGGCTGATCAAGGCGGCCGAGAAGTTCGGCGGTCTGCAGATTGTCTACTCGGGCAAGGCGCATCCGGCCGATGAGCCAGGCAAGGCCAAGATCCGCCGCGTGATCGAGCTGGCGAGGGATCTGCGTGAGACGCCGCTGCAGGTTGTGTATCTGGAAAACTACGCCTGGAAACTGGGCGCGATTCTGACCGGCGGTGTCGATCTGTGGCTGAACACGCCGCGGCGTCCGTATGAGGCTTCAGGAACGAGCGGCATGAAGGCCGCGCTCAACGGCGTACCGAGCCTGAGCATTCTCGACGGGTGGTGGATTGAGGGCTGGATCGAGGGCGTAACCGGCTGGGCCGTCGACGATCACGACGAGGAGGCCGGCGAGGCGAGGTCGCTCTACGACCACCTGGAGAAACTGATCCTCCCGCTGTACTGCAAGGACACGGGGCAGTGGCGGCGGATCATGCGGTCGACGATCGCGCTGAATGGGTCGTTCTTCAACACCCAGCGCATGCTGGAGCAGTATGTGATCAACGCGTACTTCCCGGAGCGCCGCGTCGAGAACACCGCCGATGCACCGCAGCCCGACCTCGAAAATTCAGTCGCCGGCTAAAGCTGTGCGCTCGCAAACAGAGGGGCGGAACGCCTGTATCGACGCTGATTCTCCGCCTTGGGCGCTCGATGTTGCGATGCTATACTTGCCCTGAATTCCTACGCTCTCGTCCGATGGAGTGTGACGAGCCGCGCATGTCCCTGTTACGGCGCCGTTCGCTCGGGTGTTTGTACGGCAACCATGGGAGAGACTTCCTTGAATCAGCCGTCCCTTGAGCCGCTTGCGCCGGAGGTGTCGCGCCGGCCGCTCTGCGTCGATCTGGACGGAACCCTGGTCAAAAGCGACACGCTGATGGACTCGCTCCTCGTGCTGGTGCGCAGCCGGCCTCTGGATGTTCTGCAGTTCCCCCTGTGGCTGCTCCGCGGCAAAGCCGCCGTCAAAGCCGAAGTAGGCGCGCGCGTGGCGCTCGATGTGCGGCACCTGCCGTACAACAAGTCCGTCGTCGAATATCTGGAAGTCGAGCGTGGCGAGGGGCGCAGGCTCTATCTGGCGACCGGCGCCGATCAGGCGCTCGCCCAGCGTGTCGCCGACCATCTTGGATTATTCGAAGGCGTGCTCGCCAGCGACGGCCGCACCAACCTCACCGCAGGCAACAAGCTGGATGGCCTGCGCCGGACGTTTGGCGATGAAGGATACGACTACATCGGCAACGCCGGTCCGGACCTGCCGCTGCTCCAGCATGCGGGAGAGGCGATGATCGCAAACCCCGCGCCGGCGCTGCGTGCGCGGCTGCGGTCCCGCGGCATCGCCGTCCAGCGTGAATTTCAGGATCGCCGAGCGCCCGCCAGTGCAGTGCTCAAAGCGCTGCGGTTGCATCAGTGGGCCAAGAACATCCTGATCTTTGTGCCCATGGTGCTGGCGCACGTCTTGCGTCCCGCCGCATTCGCTCAGGCGGCGATCGCTTTCGTCAGTTTCAGCCTGTGTGCATCCGCGACGTACATCGCCAACGACCTGCTCGACATCGAATCGGACCGGCGGCATCCGCGCAAGCGCAACCGTCCCTTCGCTGCGGGCGATCTTTCCGTGCTTACGGGCGTGCTGATCGGTGCAGGGCTTCTGGCCACTTCGATTGCCCTTGCGGTTGCGCTGCTTCCGCTGGGTTTCCTGCTGTGGCTGTTCCTCTACCTGGTGGGAACGCTGTCGTATTCGCTGGTGCTGAAGCGCGTGGTTCTGGTGGATGTGCTGGTGCTTTCCGGGCTCTATACGGTTCGTCTTCTGGCTGGATCCGCGGCGACGCGGGTGGAGATTTCGCCGTGGCTGGCTGCGTTTTCTGTCTTCCTGTTCCTGAGCCTGGCGATGGTGAAGCGCTTCAGCGAGCTGCAGAACACGCGGGCGCGCGGCCAGGCCATCGCCAACGGCCGCGGCTATCTGCTGGGCGATATCGAGCAGTTGCGCAGTTTCGGCACAGCCAGCGCCTACGCTTCCGTTGTTGTGTTTTCGTTCTACATCGGGGACACGGCCAGGGCCGTCACCCTTTACCGTCACCCAATCCGCCTGTGGCTCATCGCGCCGCTGATGATTTACTGGCTCAGCCGCGTATGGTTGCTGGCCTCGCGCGGGGAACTCGATGAAGACCCCGTTATCTTTGCCGTTACCGATCGCGTCAGCCTCCTGACAGGCCTGGCGGTGGCGGCGATTGCAGCTCTTGCAGCCCTGTAGCACCGAGGAATGGCTTCAGATCATGGGTAAGTCCGGCAGCCACACAGAAGAAACCCCGCAGTTCGAATCCTGGGGGCGCTATCCAAGAATGCAGGCGGACGTGGTGCCGCTGCACTGGGCCAGCGACTTTCCACTCCCGCAGCCTCCGGCGACGAAGCAGTTGCCTGTCGGTCTGGGACGCAGCTACGGCGACGTGTGTCTGCTGGAAAACGGCACGCTGCTGCAAACCTCCGGCATGGACCGGCTCCTCGGTTTCGACGACGCGACGGGCCTGCTGCGCTGCGAGGCCGGGATTTCGCTGCAGCAGATCCTCGATTTTGCCGTGCCGCGCGGGTATTTCCTGCCGGTGACGCCGGGAACGAAATATGTAACGGTGGGCGGCGCGATTGCCAACGACATTCACGGCAAGAATCATCATGTGGCAGGCACCTTTGGACGTCATGTGCAGCGTTTCGAGCTGGTCCGCTCCGATGGGACGCGGTTCGTGTGCAGTCCCATCGAAAATCCGGAGTGGTTCGCGGCGACGATCGGGGGGATGGGACTTACCGGGCTCATCACGTGGGTGGAACTGCATTTGCGCCCCATTGTTTCGCGCAGGATCGAATACCGCGGCGAAAAATTTCACGGAATCGACGAGTTCTTCGCCCTGTCGCACGCCGCGAACAGCGAATACACCGTCGCCTGGATCGACTGCGTGTCCACGGGCGCCAATTTTGCGCGCGGCATCTTCATGCAGGGCGATCACTCGGAGACGCCGGGACCGCTGACCAGGAGCCACGAGGCGAAGCTGACCTTCCCCTTCGAACTCCCGCAGTTCGCGCTGAACCGTTTTTCCATGGCGGCCTTTAACTCGCTCTACTTCCATAAGCAACTGGGCAAGCAGAAAGTCGGCCCTGTCGACTACGAGCCGTTCTTCTATCCGCTCGATGCGGTGCAGCACTGGAACCGGATGTACGGACGCCACGGGCTGCTGCAGTTCCAGAACGTGCTGCCCCACGAGAGCGGGCGGGAGGGCATGATCGAAATCCTGAAAGCGATCACGAAGTCGGGCCTCGCATCCTTCCTGGCGGTGATCAAGTTCTTTGGCGATGTGCCTTCGGTGGGCATGATGTCGTTTCCGAAACCAGGCCCCATGCTGGCTCTGGATTTTCCCATCCGCCCCGAGGTGAGCTTCGATCGGGTCGCCCGCCTGGC
>VFSW01002484.1_pt1 | contig 27848 bp, 24 predicted proteins | sample 5358111 | NCBI WGS metagenome assembly VFSW01 (sample SAMN11554181, study PRJNA540505) | mine drainage metagenome | isolation source: sediment from site ElyBrook_90M | place: USA: Ely Copper Mine, Vershire, VT | collected 2017 | reverse complement strand
TGCGCCCGCGGCCGCGAGCACCTCGAGAGGGGGCGGCGCGACACCGGCGCGGCGCACGAGGGCCGACGAATCGCGCCACGGCGCGCCCTCGACGATCCGCGTGGCGAGCTCCTCGCCGATGGAGCGAAGGTCCGAGAGGCCCAGTCGCACGTCGGGGTCGTCACGGTCGCCCTCGAGCGTCGCCTCCACGCCCGAGATGTTCACGTCGGGACGTTGCACGCGCACCCCGTGACGCTGCGCGTCGGCGACCAGACTCTGCGTCGACCAGAAGCCCAGTGGCTGGGCGTTCAGCATCGACACGAGGAAGGCGGCGGGATAGTGATGCTTCAGCCACGCCGAGCAGTAGACGAGGTGGGCGAAGGAGACGGCGTGCGACTCGGGGAACCCGAAGTTCGAGAACGCGGCCAACGCGTCGAAGAGTTGGTCGGCCGGCGCGCCCTCGATACCGTTCTCGGCCATGCCGGCGTAGAAGCGGCTCTTGAGTTTCATCATGCGCAGTTCGGAGCGCTTGGCGGCCATGGCCTGGCGCAGTTCGTCGGCCTCGGCCGGCGAGAAGCCCGCGACCGCGACCGCCATCTCCATCAACTGTTCCTGGAACAGCGGCACCCCGAGGGTCCGGCGAAGGATCGGCTCGAGTCGCGGGTGCAGGTACGTGACGGGCTCGTCGCCGCGACGCCGTCGGATGAACGGGTTGACGGCGTTGCCCTGGATCGGACCGGGGCGGATGATCGCCACCTCGATGACGAGGTCGTAGAAGCAGCGCGGCTGGATGCGCGGCAACGTCGCCATCTGCGCGCGCGACTCCACCTGGAAGACCCCCACCGTGTCGGCTTCGCACAAGAGGTCGTAGACGGCATCCTCCTGGGGCAACGCACCGAGGTCGATCGTGACGTCGTAGAAGGACTCCACCTGCCTGACGCAGCGGTGCAGCGCGTCGAGCATCCCGAGTCCCAATAGGTCGAACTTCACGAGTCCGATCGCGGCGCAGTCGTCCTTGTCCCACTGCAGGACCGTGCGACCGGGCATGCGACCCCACTCCACGGGGCAGACCTCGATGACCGGTCGGTCACAGAGCACCATGCCGGCCGAGTGGATACCGAGGTGCCGAGGACGATTGAGCATCTGGGTCGCCATGGTCGTCACGAGTTCGGGCACGTCGTCGCTCGCGGTCATGGTGTGTCGGTCCACGCTGTCACGCAGTTGGTTGGCCTCCTCCTCGTTGAAGCCGAACGCGCGCGCCACGTCACGCAGGGCCGAGCGCGGCCGGTACGTGATCACCGCCGCGACCTGGGCGGCGTGGCGCCGGTCGTAGCGCTCGTAGACGTACTGGATCACTTCCTCGCGCCGACCGGACTCGATGTCGACGTCGATGTCCGGTGGACCATCACGCGCCGGCGAGAGGAAGCGCTCGAAGAACAGGTTCAGCTTCACCGCGTCGGCGTTGGTGATCCCGAGGGAGAAGCAGACAGCCGAGTTCGCCGCCGAGCCGCGTCCCTGGCAGTAGATGTCGTTGCGGCGACAGAACTCGGTGATGTCCCAGACGGTGAGGAAGTACCCCGCGAAACCGAGAGTGCCGATGACGGCCAACTCGTGGTCGATCTGTCGCCACGCACCCGCCACACGCTCCTGCTCGCGGGTGCCGTAGCGCTTCGTCGCGCCTTCGGCGACGATCACCTCTAAGTACGACTGCTCGTCCATACCCGCCGGCGTCGCGAACGGGGGCAGGTTGGGCGCGACGAGGCGAAGATCGAAGGCGAGGGCCGTGGCGAGTTCGCCGGCCTGGTCGACGACGCCGGGCCAGCGGGCGAAGCGGCGGCGCTGCTCGGCGTCGCTCCGCAGGTGTGCGAGCGGCGAGGCGTTCAACCAACCCTCCATCTCCTCGAGGCTCTGTCGTGCGCGCAGCGCCGAGAGCACGTTGGCGCGCGCGAAAGCGTCGGGCGTGGCGTAGTGCACGTTGTTCGTCGCCACCAACGCCACGTCACGACGGACCGCGAGCTCGGCGAGGACGTCGTTGCGCGCGACGTCGTCGGGCGCGCCGTGGTCCCAGATCTCGACCGCGACGTTGTCACGACCGAAGGCGCCGACGAGGCGCTCGAGTTCGCGTTGCGCGGCGCTCGGTCCTCTGTCCATCAACGCTCTGGTGAGCGCCCCCTTGCGACATCCACTCAGCACCAACCACTCGTGCGCGCAGTTCGCGACCTCCTCGAGGGTGAAGCGCGGCGCCCCCTTCTCGCCGCGACGCAAGTGTGCTTCACCGAGCATCGTCGAGAGGTGACGATAGCCCTCGGGCGAACGCGCGAGCAGCACGAGGTGCTCTCCCGAGGGGTCGTGGACCCCGACGCGGTCGTCGTTCGCGTCGATGGCGATCTCGGTGCCAAAGACCGTCGCTAGCCCGAAGGCCCGGGCCGCCTCGGCGAAGCGCACGACACCGTAGAACCCGTGGTGGTCGGTGAGCGCCAGACCCGAGAGCCCGAGCCGCGCCCCTTCCGCGGCGAGCTCCTCGGGGTCGCTCGCGCCATCGAGGAAACTGAAGCCCGAGTGGGCGTGGAGTTCGCCGTAGAGCGCCATCAGTCGTAGATCCCCGCGAGCCACCAACGACTTGATTCGGCGGTCAGCAACAGCGCTTCGCCCGAGACGAGCAGGACCTGGAGATGGGCTCGGCGTCGATTGCGCACCCACCACCGCTCCACCAACGGCCACGGTCCCGCGTGCCAGATCACCTCGCGACGCAGTTGGTGTGAGAACAACAACGTCGCGGGCGACTCACTGAGAAAGCCCCTCCCCTCCATGACGACGAGACGGTCACGCGCGTCGCGCAACTGCACCGCGACAGGGCGTGCCAGCGTCGTGGCCGGCGATGGCGCGCGCATCTGTCCGGGCCACGGCGCACTGTCGCGACTCGTCGACAGTGGCGACCCCCACGGCACGAGCGTCGCGCGGTCCTCGGGGACCCGGCCCCCACGAAGTGACGCCACCACGACCGCCTCGGCGCCGAGTCGACGGCGCACCCGATGCGCGGCCGCCTCGGCGCGGTCGTCGCCAGCGCCGCGCTGACCAAAGAAGCCGATCTGCTCGTCGCCGACGTCCTCCTCGCCGCGAAGTTGACGAAGACGTCGTGCGAGCTTCACGTCGCGTTGTGTGTCGAGTTCGAAGAGTTCGCCGCGCGCGACGCGGTGCAGCGCGAGGGCGTGTTTGTTGAAGCGCTCCGCGACGCGCGCCTCGTCGAGGTTGGCGAACGAACCAACCGTGTGCAGTCCGAGCCGCTGACAGGTCGTCGCGACGTCCTTTCGACCGAGTGTGCCGAGCGCCAACGAACGACGGAACGAGTCGGTCGCGCCGGGCGCGACCACGCGACCCTGGCGCGCGGCGACCTCCGCACAGAACAGTCCGTCCGCGATGCCGAGGCGCGGTTGCTGGTGCACCACGTCAAGGACGGTGTCACGCACGATCTCGAGCACCTTCGCCTCGCCACCGAAGAAACGACTCGGTCCCCGCACGGGGAGCACGAAGAGATCGAGACGGATCGACTCGGTGAAAGGACAGAGAACGCTCAACGCATCGAGCAGGGCCAGGTGGTCGCGCAAGGTGGAGCCGTCAGGCGCTTCGTCCTCGAAGGCCTCGATCCAAATCGCGAGGAGGCGCTCCATCAGCTCGCCTCGCAGCGTCCCCTTCGACTCGGGAGCATGACCACATGCTCCCCCGCGCGCACGGCCTCGCCGCGTCCGCCGATACGCACCGTCAGGTAGCGTGCGTCGAGCCGCGACGACGTCGACCACTGTGCCTGGGTGATGTCGAAGGAGAGGTCGGCCGGTAGCGGCCAGAGCGACGCCGGTTCGGCGAGGATGATCAGCACCGTGCCTCGTTCGCGCACTCGATCGACCAGTCGACGTGCGGCACCGTGCGAGGCGCGCGACGGTGGACGCACGATGAGTAGGTCCACCCCGTCGAGCAGGTCGGCCGCGCACTCGGCCCACGCGCCGCGCGGACGGGGCACGAACAGCACACGACGCAGGTCGACACCGAGGTCGGCGATCGCGACGACGCCGGGGTCGTCCACGCCGACGACCGCGGCCCAGTGACCGCGTGCGCTCGACTCGGTGAGGAGGCTGAGCGCCAGACTGAGTCCGCCCAGTCCCGGCTGCGCCTGCACGACGACGCTCGAACCACGCCGCAGTCCCGCGTTGGGTACGAGCGGACCCCAAGGCTCGCCGAGGGGAAGGAGTCGGCTCTTGGCGAGGGCGACGGGACGTAGTCGTGCGATCAGATCCTCGGGCAACGTAGGGCGATTGGGCGAAAAAGCGAACATATGTTCGTAAGATAGCCGGTCCTCGCGACACGCGCCAATGGCCGATATTTCACGGCAGACTGGTGGCTATGTGTGGACGCGTCGCCCTCTTCACCCCGCCCATCCGCCTGGCGCGCCTCCTCGATGCCGCCCTCGCGGCCGGCTTCGATCCCGACGCCACGCCGAGTTGGAACATCGGACCCCAACGCCGACTCTTCGCCGTCGCCGAGCACAACGAGGAACGGATCCTCGACCGTTACCGATGGGGGCTGGTCCCAAGTTGGTCGAAGGACCCCTCCATCGGCAACCGCCTCTTCAACGCGCGTGGGGAAACCGTCACGGAAAAACCCTCCTTTCGAAGCGCGTTCGCGAAGCGGCCGTGCGTCATCCCCGTCGATGGTTTCTATGAATGGGACCATCGTCCCGGTCGCGCGAAGCAACCGAACTTCTTCACGCGCGTCGACGGTGAGCCACTGCTCATGGCCGGTCTCTACGAGTACTGGCGCAACCCCGAGGAGCCCGAGGACGCCCCGCCACACAAGACGTGCACCATCATCACGACGACTCCCAGTGAGGACATGGATGAGATCCACGACCGCATGCCCGTCGTATTAGACGCGCGCGACGTGGAGACTTGGCTCAACGTGCGCGCGCACGAACCCGACGAACGCGTACTCCTGCTTCGTCCGTCGCCCAAGGGCACGCTCTCGCACTACGGCGTCGACAAGGCGGTGGGATCGGTGAAGAATGACGGACCCCAGCTCATTGATCCCGTGGAGACCGGGTCCCTGTTTTAGCTTGCAGAAAGCCGAAAACCCCGAGTGACCAGTGAGTCGAAACTCACCCGCCCCTCGGGGTTCCCGAAGGCACATCACTCGCTGGCCCGTGTCGGACAGGCCACCGCTTGACGGCTGGCACTTCACGTCATTCGTCGTTACGAACTGCGGACCGAACTCCGCTGTCCGTCGGGGGGGTTCTGTTCCTCTTGCGAGGCCCCTCTCCCCTCCTGGTCTGATTCCCCTTGCGGTTCCTCTTCCCATCGACAGGTGCTACGTGAACTACGAGAGACACTCTGCCAGACCCTTTTGGCTGATGACGGGTCGATTCGTGATTTCAGGAACTTTTGCCCAAAAGTTCTGACCTTATCCACCGGTTTCTCCACGATTGGCACAAAAATCAACTGATTAGTCCCAAGTTTTCAACAGGTGAGCGAGGTCTTGACGCCGCCCTTGGCGTCGAACGTTCACATGGACTTCGCGTGCAGAGCGCTCGACGGGCCAACGGAGTGTCGAGCATTGAACGCCGGCGGGCAAAGTTCGTGTCGTAACGTCCAACCCATGCGCGCCAACACACTCCACGATGGCGCGATCACCGCAAACATCGACGCAAGTTCGTCGCACCCCCACTCATTGACGCATCGCCCGTGACGATCCTCTTCGCTCTCCTTACGTCGCTCACCAACGCGCTCGCGGTCGCACTCCAACACATTGCGAGCACGAGCGATACGAAGAAGTCATCGGGATGGAAGTTCGTCCTCTACCTCTTCACGCATCCACTCTGGCTCCTCGGTTGGCTCGCGCTGTGTGGCTCACTCGTCTTCCAAGCTTTGGCCCTGCACTTCGGGCCGCTGTCGATCGTGCAGCCGGTGCTCGTCACCGAACTCATCATCGCACTCGTGCTTCGCCAGTTGTGGCTGCGCCAGTCCATTCGATTGATCACGTGGTCGGCTGCAGTCGTCACCGGCGGCGGGCTCGTGATCTTCCTCATCACCACGTCGCCGCACGCACACGGCCGTGCGCCGACGTCATCGGCATGGACGACCCCGTCACTCGTCTGTGTCATGATCGTCGCCGTCCTGGTCGTTCTCGCGCAGCGCGGGTCACCCTCACGCAGGGCCGCACTCTTTGCGAGTGCGACGGCGGTGATGTGGGCGCTCGAGGCGACCTTCATCAAGGCGACGACCGATTCGATAAGTGCGGTGGGCTTCTGGGGGGCGTTCGAGCGATGGCCGATCTATGCGTTGATCGTGGGTGGTGCCCTCGGTCTGTTGTGCGAACAGGCCGCGCTGCACGTGGGTCCGCTCAGCGTGTCCCAGCCGTTCATCGTCATCGTCGACCCGGTGGCGAGTGTCGCGCTCGGCATCTGGATCTATCACGAGCGCCTTCGCGACAGCGCCGCGCCCTTGGCCATCGGCGTCGTCGCGTTCGTCGTCATGTGTGCCGGCGTCGTCATGCTCACCCGAACCTCTCCGGCCTCGATGGCGGCCGACGTGCCCAGGCACTGACACGCACTCGACGTCGCGCGTGCGTTATGGTGCGAAAATGACAATGATCACGATGGTCCGCCGTGCCCGGGGAACTCACACGATGGGGATGGCACCAACTTCATAGGCATTGGGCGCAACGTCTCGTCGACGACGCCGACATTCGCCGCGGCGATCTCGTGCTCGACCTCGGGGCCGGAACCGGCGCACTCACGGATCCTCTTGTTCGCACCGGCGCCACCGTACTCGCGTTCGAACTGCATCCGCAACGAATCGACGATCTACGCGCGCGTTTCGCGGACCGGTCCGTCAAGGTCATTCGCGCCGACGTCACGAACCTACGATTGCCGCGGCGTCCGTTCCACGTGGTATCAAATCCGCCCTTCGCCGCGTCGATCGCCATCCTTCGCCGCTTGACTTCGCCGGGGAGCCGACTCGTTCAGGCGCACGTGATCGTGCCGCGCCATACCGCCGAGCGCTGGGTCTACGGCGATCCACCCGGTGCGAATCGTTGGAAGAAGGAGTTCTCGTGCGCCATCGGACCGAGACTTCCGAGATCGGCCTTCTCCCCTCCCCCGCCCAACGACGTCGCGATCCTCGTCATACGCAGTCTCCGCTCTCGAAGGCGCCCGAACCCGACCCGTCCGCGAGGCAGGTGACGCCCTACATTTCCGTTTCGACGACGTGGCGACCCTCGGTGGCGATCCTTTCGAAGAGATCGATGTCGTAGTCGAAGATCGAGTCGGCCACGGGATAGTGAATGATGAGTTCGCTAATGCCCAGGGCGCGATAGCGCCCGACCCAGTCGATGAATCCTTCGTAGGACGTCATCGGCGCTTCATCGCTCTGCCCGTCGAGGAAGCGCCGCTCGAAGTCAGTGGTTCGCCCGTTACTCGCCAATTCGTCATCCAAGCGGGCGGAATGTGTGCGCACCGCCGCCTGCGTCGAACCGGACCACGACGGGAGCCCGCCGACGCTGATCCAACCGTCACCCACCGAGGCCGCGAATGCGATGCCCTTGGGTCCCATGGCGCTCACGAGGAGTGGCGGACGCGGAAGTTGACGCGGTCCGGGTATCTGGCGCGACTCGAGAATCGGATAGTACGTCCCCTCGATGGTGGATTCGGGTTCGCGAAGCAGTTGGTCGAGCGTCGACGTGAACTCCTTGAAGCGTTCGTGACGCTCGCTCGCCGTCCACGGTGCATTGCCGAAGACGGTCGCGTCAAATCCCTGGCCGCCGCCACCGATACCGATCACCACACGCCCGTCGGAGAGGTCGTCCAGCGTGATCAGGTCCTTGGCGAGGAGCAGTGGATGACGAAAGTTCGGCGATGTCACGAGTGGGCCGAGCAGGATCGTCGACGTGACGGTACTCACGGCGCCAAGAAGGGGCACCATCGACATCCAGGTGCGATCGCGAAAGGAGCGCCACGAGAGGTGGTCGTAGGTGTAGGCGGCGTGAAACCCGAGCTCTTCCGCGTGCTCCCATTTGCGTCGATTCTCACTCCAACGCTCCGACGGGAGGACGACGACGCTCAGGTTCACAGTGGCAGTGTACGGCGCCGCAACTTCTCGTCCACTGTGTTGTGATGCTTCGCTGCGAAGAGGATGTGCGTGCCACCATCGATCGCACCCGGTTCCTCACACGCACGAACTTCCTTGTCGAGGAACCTCTTCCACTGAATGGAATCTGACTCCAGTTCGCTCAGCAGTTGCGAATCACCCAGCGACGCCCAATTACTCGCACTCATGGCCATCACCTCGCCACCACTCGACTCGATCAGGCGCACGATTTCTCGCGACCGGTACATCTGGCACACATGTCCCGCTCCGCTGTGACGAAGGTCGCCAGTGTCGAAGACCAAATCGTTGACATCGTCGCTAAAGAGCTTCATCTCCTCAATGACACCGCCAAGGAAGTAGCGCCAAGCACCGAGCAGCGACATCACCGAGGCCACGAGGACGCCACCGGGTTTGAGAATCCGAAACAGTCCCGTCACCGCGTCCGGCGCATCCTCGAAGGCGTACGAAAGCGGGCCGCCGTAGGCGACGACGACGTCGTAACAGTCGTCGGCGATGTACGAAGTATCACAAATGTCAAGCGTCGAACGCGACGTGACGGCGCGTTCGGCGTCGCTACCCTCGAGATGCCTTCTATTGAGATCAAGCTGGACCGGCGAGATATCGGTGACGTCGACCAATGCACCTAATTGCGCGAGCACGAAGGTGAACCGTCCCGGACCGGCACCGATTTCAAGGACGCGTTCGCCACGCCGAACGTACCGCGACAAGAACCGTCGATGTACTTCAAAGGCGACCCGACTGCGAGGGTCACGATCGAGACGATCCCATTCGGTATCTCCGGCAAGGTCAAACATTGCACGGATTTGTTCGCGGTCTTCAATCGCCATTTGCCGACCTTACTCAACGATGGATTTAAGCGAAGAGTTGTCCTCAAAGACGTTCTACGTTTTGAGAGGGCGTAGGAGTGGCGACGTAACCTCGAGAAAGGTAGGACGATGATCAAAGCAGTCGTGTTCGACTTCGATGACGTCATTCGAAATTGGAATGACGAAGAGACGTTTTTGATCGAAGAACATCATGGACTCCCTCGCGGGTGCATCTATGAACGGCTGTCGGATCCCACGCTCATTAGCCAAGTCACCACCGGTTTAATTTCCGACGAAAAGTGGCGTGACGTGGTCGGCGAGGAACTAGCAGCAGAATATGGTCGCCAGGCTCGCGACGCAGTACGTGAATGGGGCCTTCGCATCGGTGATGTCAACGCCGAAATGATGGCGGTGGTTCGAGCGTTGCGGCCCACATTCACTGTTGCACTACTGAGTAACGCCACCTCTCGATTGAGGAGCGATCTCGAAGCACACGGAATAGCCGGTGATTTCGACCAAATATTCAGCTCGACTGAGATCGGCATTGCAAAGCCGGACCCCGAGGTCTTTCGATTCGTCGGTCGATCCCTTGAGGCGGCCCCCTCGGAGTGGCTCTTCATCGATGACGTCATCGGGAACGTCGACGCTGCCAATGAACTCGGCGTCTGCGCACACCACTTCACGAATCTTCCAGATCTGGCGGCGTGGCTCAACGAGATGACGGGGGTGGACCTTCATGGCGCATGACCTACTCGATCGCCGCATTCGGCAATAGTCCGGCCTTGCGAGCGGCCACGGCCAGGTAGAGATCGTCGCCGGTTCGCTCACGAAGTCGAAGGGAGGTGTAGATCAGTTTGGCGACGTGTTCATCATCACTGTTCGCACCGACCGCTGCAACACGTTCGGGCGTTGCGACGTTCGTCGCCTCGAACTGACGGAGTTGGTCAGACGACGCCAACGAGGGCGCGCCGACCGTGGCGTACGCCGTAGCGACACCCATCAGGCACGCCGCATCGAACGAGGTGCGGTCCTGTGCGAACGGACGAAGCGCAGTGAGCGCCTCCACCCCGGTGACTGCGTGCAACGACGTGAAGTCGCCCGTCGTCGCGTACAGCGTTACCGCGACGCGACGAAGGTCACCCATGGTGTCGCCGTCGAGACGACACGTCGCCACGGCACGGCGAAGCGTGCCCCACGACGCGGCGTCGAGCATCTCCTCGGAGATCAGCCGCCGGCTGGGCAACCCCGCGGAGTCGACCGACGCCGAGAGTTGCTCGAGAACCTCGAGCACGCCATTCTCGCGCGACGCTGAAGGTAGCGGATCGCCGAGCGGTACGGCGCTCTCCGCGAGGTACGCAAGACCGGCCGCGATGCGGGCGGGGCTGGACAGTTCCAAGGCGTAGGCGAGTCGAATGGCACCGTGAAATGCCGCACCGCAGATCCCGGGCGTGACGGCGTCGAGGTGACTCCTGAGCGTCGCGTCGGGCCCCTCATCTGTGATCGCCTTTGAGAAGTAGTCACTCAGAGCGTCGAAGGTGCCTTCGTGTCCGATGGCTCGCTGCCACGTGGCTTTGGTGAGTGGCACCTCAGCGTCCTTGCGAGGTGCCAGTCGTCGTTCGTAGCGCGTCGCGAACCTGCGAAGTTCATCGGCGGTCGCTCCGAGCGCGCTCTTCGCCACGAGCGCCATCGGCATATGGTGCGTGAGTCCAGTGGTCTTCGTGGCATCAAATCCCAGCTCCTCGTCGAGGAGTTCTTCGAGCACATCGCGCCGACCGGCAGACGAAGGACCGTCCATTCGGCGAGCGTAACGGTTGGTGCGTTCGACGGCATCGCTCTTCGTGCGACGCGAAGAGTCAGTGCGTGCGCGTGCTTCGACGTTTCGCACAAGCGGCCAAAGTCCCTACCTTTGCTAGGTCGAGACTCCAACACTCGCCGAGAAACGAGGAGAAGTTCCCCCGACGTGCGCGAACATCACTACTTCCCCTCAATTCATGTCGTATGAAAGCGAGTATGGCGCAGCGCGCCACTAAATTGATGATGTGCCTTGCGTAGGGCCGTTGTCGACCTCCTTGCCGTTCGCGTGTCCATTCACCGACACGAAGCAAGTGCTTCGTTCGTGGCAAATGAAGTTCACCCTCACGAGATCTGTCTAGCGACGTGAGTACCGTCACCGCGCCCGGGCGATCCGGCACGCGACCCCTTGGTGTGGCGTGGGCGGCATGGGCGTTCATCGTGATCATCATCGGCACGTTTGGTTCATTTCTCGGCGCCAACGCCTCGGCGCACGCGCAAGTGCAGCGAGCCCACGAATCTCAGCAGACCTCAGCGGTCGAAATTTCGTCGGCGCTGAACCTCGCGATCCAACACGAACAGGACCTGACGACGAGCGAAGTCGGTTTCATCGTGCAAAACCCCAACGCCTCGGAAACCGACTTCATCAACTGGGTTCGCGACGTGCAGGCGTTCAAGCGATACCCCGAGATCGAATCCATCGCCCTCGTCTCCAAAGTCACGCTGGCGCAGTTGCCGGCCTTCGCGGCGCGGGCCAACACCAACAACATCGAGTCGCACGCGGCACGCCAAACGTTCAGTGTCACGCCCTCGGGTAGGCGCCCGTTCTACTGTCTCGTCAACGTGGAGCAGGCGCGCGTCGTCACGACGGAGATTCCGATCGGACTCGACCTTTGCCAGACGACGCTCGGCTCGGAGTTGCTCAAGGCCCGCGATTCCGGTAAGTCCATCTACGCGCCCGACCAACTGGGTGGGGCTCACGCGTTCGCGGTGGGCGCAGCGGTCTATCGAGGGGGTCAACATCCGTCGACACTGCAGGCGCGGCGCCGAGAACTGATCGGATGGACGGGCACGTCCATCACGCCGGACAAGATCCTTGACGTCGCGCTGACCGGACACCCTGGAACGGCCGTCGCGTTCCATTACGTCGCGAGCGGTTCGAACGTCACCTTCAAGGCTGGCGTTCGACCGAAGAACGCCGCGTCGAGAACCATCAACCAACACAATGGATGGCACGTGGAGGTTTTCTTCCCCAGCGTCGCGACGGGTATCTTCGGCAACTGGCAGTCACTGTTCCTCTTCCTTGGCGGCGTCTTGTTGAGCGTCCTCATCGGACTGCTGTTGTTCGTCCTCGGCACGAGCCGCTCTCGGGCGATGCACCTCGTCAAGGAGCGCACCGATCAACTCCAACACCTGGCACTGCACGACTCGCTCACGGGTCTTCCCAATCGTTCGTTGATCCTGGACCGGATCGACCGGATGCTGGCGAGAGCAAGGCGCGAACACCATGCGGTGGCCGCGCTCTTCTTGGACCTCGACAACTTCAAGGACATCAATGACACGCTGGGGCACCGCGCAGGGGATCAACTCCTCATCAGCGTGGGCGTTCGCCTCCTCAGTGCCGTTCGAGAGACCGATACCGTCGGACGTCTCGGTGGTGACGAATTCGTCGTCCTCGCAGAGGGCGTCTCGCTCGAGGCGGGCGTTGACGTCGTCGCGCAACGAATACTCGACGTACTCGCCACACCCTTCGTGATCGCCGCGAGCACCACCCCACTTAACGTGACCGCCAGCATCGGCATCGCCGAAGGCGACCGGTCGACGCCCGAGGAGTTGCTCCAGGACGCCGACATCGCGCTCTACCAAGCGAAGGCCCGCGGGAAACAGCAGGCCGTGAAGTTCGTGCAGTCGATGCAGGAGTCGGTCGACTACCGGCGCGCGCTCGAGGTGGACCTTCGCAGTGCACTCGAGAACGACGAATTCTTCCTGATGTATCAACCGACCGTCGAACTCTCGACGGGCGCGTTCACCGGTGTCGAGGCGTTACTGCGCTGGGCCGAGCCGGAGCGCGGTGTGGTGCAGCCGAACGACTTCATCCCGGCCCTCGAGTCGAGTGGCCAGATCATCCCGGTGGGCGCGTGGGTCATCCACGAAGCCTGTCGACAGGGCGCCTTGTGGCAGGGCCGCGGCCACAACTTTGCCGTGTCGGTGAACATATCCGCAAAACAACTCGAGCGCGACAGTCTCGTGTCGGACGTGCAGGACGCCATCGCATTGACCGGCTTTGACCCGCACCACTTGATCCTCGAACTGACCGAGACCGCGCTCATGCACGACTCTGGCACGACACTGGCGCGCATGATGTTGCTCAAGGCGCTCGGCGTTCGCATCGCGATCGACGACTTCGGGACGGGCTACTCCTCACTCGCGTACTTGCGACAGTTCCCCATCGACATCTTGAAGATCGATCGTGAGTTCGTGTCGGGCATCTCCGATTCACGCGAATCGGCCGCCCTCGTCCACACCCTGGTCCAATTGGGGAAGGTGCTGGGCATCGAGACCATCGCCGAAGGGGTCGAGACCAGTCACCAGCGCGCACGGCTGGAAACCGAGCGAGTGGACACTGGTCAGGGATTCCTCTTCGCGCGACCGCTCTCGGTCGAGGACTTGGACAAGTTGCTCAGTGACTCGGCGGGAAAGCCCGAGTGGCTCAGCTCCTCATCGCAATCCACGGACACGTAGACCGCTTCGTCCAACGACGCAAAAGCGCACCTCGTCGAGATTCAGCGACGCCAGAAGAGGTGGTGTGTCACGCCGCTCGGGCTCGGCACCGTTTCCATGAAGTACCGGTCGGTCAGTTCCTCGGGGCTGTCCCACACCCTCTCCCCTCGACCGAGCACCACAGGGGCCACCGCGAAGTGCATCTGATCGATGAGACCGGCGTCGAGGAACTCGCGCAGCGTGGCCACGCCGCCACCGATGCGAACATCTTTTCCGTCCGCCGCTTCGTATGCCTGCGCCAGCGCGTCCTGCGGCGTCGCGTCGATGAAGTGAAACGTGGTGTCGCCCAAGGTGAGTGACGGCCTCACGTGGTGCGTGAGCACGAAGACCGGCGTGTGGAAGGGCGTGTCGTCGCCCCACCAACCTTCCCAGTCATAGTTCTCCCATGGACCTCGCTGCGGGCCGAACTTGTTGCGGCCCATGATTTCGGCGCCGATGTTGCGCGCGAAGTCACGCGTGAAGTAATCGTCAAGACCGTACGAACCGCCCGATTCACTGCGGTTCACCCAGTTGGCGGTCGCTGCGGCCCAGAAGAAGAGGTCGGGGGGATTCGCGTGGCCGAAGGGATGCTCGAGGCTCTGCCCCACGCCCGAGCCGTACCCGTCGCTCGACACCATGAAATTTTGGACCCGGACATGCTGTGCCATTACTTTCTCCTCCCGGACGTCGAAATGGTGTACACCACTCGTGGGCATGTTACATTTCGATACTTGCCGCACTCGAAGAAGGTGCGGACTCCTTGAAAGAGGTGGACATGTCCAAAGAAGCCGTTGTTGCGCCAAGCGACGAGACGCGAGATAGTTTGCGCCACGGGGTACTGGGACTCTTCGACTCGGTCATCATGGGCATCGCCGGTTCCGCACCCGGTTATTCGATCGCGGGCACGGCGACGGTGCTCTTCGTCACCGTCCTCTACGGTGGCGCCGCGGCCTTGTTGTACTGCGGCCTATGCATGTTCGGCATCGTCTTCGCCTTCAGTTACCTCAGCCGGGACGACTCGCATGCCGGAGCCGCCTACTCGTGGGTCCGACGCGCCATCCACCCAGTGCTCGGCTACCTCTCGGGCTGGGCTCTCGTGGTGTCGGCACTGTTGTTCATGGTGATCGCGACGTTCCCGGACGGCGGCAGTGTCATCAACATCTTCACCTCTTCGGTGCCGAGCAAATTCGTGACGACAGTCATCGGCGCCTTGTTCTTCTTGCTAATGGTGGGAGCCGTAGCCGCCGGCGTCACGGTGACCGTCAAGGTCCAAATCATCATGTCCACCATCGAGGTGGCGTTGCTCGTGCTCTTCGCCGCGCTGGCGCTGTTTCACGCGCATCACGTGACGAGTTTCTCGTGGAGCTGGTTCTCGTGGTCAATCTTCCATCACAAGGGATCGGGAACGTTCGCCGCGGGGGCCCTGATCGCCGCGTTCTTCTACTGGGGTTGGGACGTCACGGCGAACCTCAACGAAGAGACCAAGGAACCCAAATCCACCTCGGGCATGGGCGGCGTCATCGGGGTGATCGTCGTCTTCCTCCTCTTCGAGGTCTTCACCGTCGCGACTAACCTCGTGCTCACTCCGGCGCAGTTGCAGAACCCCAACAACTCCTCGGACATCCTCGCCGTGCTCGGACAGGCGGTGTGGCACGGATGGGGCGGGAAGCTGCTGATCCTCTCGGTGGTGCTCTCCACGGTTGCCACCCTCGAGACGACGCTCATTCAGGTGACACGCACGCTCTTCACCATGGGTCGCGACAACACGCTCCCCAGGGCTCTCGGACGAATCGATCAGAAGCGAAAGACGCCCGTCGTGGCGACGGCGACTGCGGCGGTCTTCTCGCTACTGCTGTTCGTGGGTAGTTCGTACGTCGGCTCGGTGTACACGATCTTGAGCGACGGCGTCACCGCCATCGGGTTGCAGATCTGTATCTACTACGGCCTCGCGGGATTCTCGGTCGTCATCTTGTATCGCCGTCAGCTCTTCAAATCGATCGGGAACTTCATCTTCATGGGACTCTGGCCGCTTATCGGAGCGGTGTTCATGTGCTACGTGTTGGAGAACCAGATCAACTCACTTCGCTCGACGAATCCCAAGGCTTTGTGGATCGGACTCGGCACCATGGCGTTGGGGCTCATTCCACTCTTCTATTACTGGGCGAAGGGCAATCCCTATTTCACCATGCCCGACAAACTCGACCGTCACGCGCAACTAATTGAGATCAAACAGATGGAAGAGCTCCTTTAGCGAGCGCGGCGGCACCACCATATATTTTTGCTCGACCACGTTGTCCAACGTTTGGGGTCATGGCCTTCGGAGTGGAGGTGATGGGATTCGAACCCACTGCCTCTACATTGCGAACGTAGCGCTCTACCAATTGAGCTACACCCCCGGAGAGGTTATGAGTTTAGCCCAGCGCCCGGCGCCGTAGGTGCTGGCGTTCCCAGCCGTCGTCATCGAGTTCGTCATCGTCGGCTTCGAATTCGTAGCCATTTCCGTCGTCGCTGTCGTACAGCGGCTGAATCGTGGCCAGGCGGCTCGGTCGAGGAATTCGCACACCGAGTGATGACTCGTCGAGATAACCCTGGCTCACGGCATAGAGCGCCAGGGCGACGAAACTCACGACGCACACCCACGACGCGACCGCGACGTCGGTGACGAGCGAGTAGCCCGAGACGAACGCGATCACCGTGAGCACGACGGCGCTCAACACCAATCGAACGAACATCATCCTTCGACGAGATTTCATGGAACGACGACGAAGTGGCGCCTCATAGCTACGAGTCACCGTCGATTCGCTCGGCACTGATGCGTACGCCTGCGCGTAGCGGTTCATGTTCGACACGCGGGTCGGAGTGTCGTCGTCGAAGTCGTAGTCGTGGCTCCACTCGTCCCACGAACTCCGTGTCTCCAATGATCGGTAGGTGTCATCTTCGTGAACGACGGTGAGTCGAGGACGCCGCACGTCCTCCGCGGCATTGGTATCACTCTCGTCGGACCGGTCGAGACGGTGCGCGGGTGGCACGGCGTACTCCTGGCGACTCAGTACCTCGTGCTCGGCGTGGAAGGACTCGATCGAGCGGTCGGGGCTGCCATCTCTCAGTCGTCGGATGGCCACGGGTGCCAGAAGGGCCACCCAAAATAAGGCCAGGATTATTAACAGCACCTGACCAGCCTCACCAACGACGACCATGACATTGGTGTCAAGGTTACGGTCGATGTAAGGGTTTTTGGTGGATGTCACGCCTCGTGGAGGCCGCACTCTTCCTTGTCGGCGCCGACCCAGCGACCCGATCGACGGTCACCGGGGATGAGCGGCTTCTCGGTCATCGCGGCGCAGCCAATCGAGGCGTAACCCTGTGACCACAGGGGATGCTCGGGCAAGCCATTCGACGTCAAGTAGTAGGCGACGTCGTCATCGGTCCACGTCGCGAGGGGGTTCACCTTCACCAATTTGAATTTCTCATCCCACATCAGGGTTTTCATAGTGGCGCGCGATGGTGCGTCGACTCGTTTCACCGACGTGATCCACGCCGATCGCCCCTCGATGGCGCGTCCGAGTGGCTCGACCTTTCGCAGTTCGCAGCACCGTTCAGTCCCGCAGGGCCACGCCGCAGCATCAGGTCCGGGCTTCGTGCGCGTCATATTCAACGACCAATCGCGCTCGATTCTCGACGCGAATTCGAGTGTCTCGGGAAAGTGTCCTTCGGTGTCCAGGAAGATGATTTCAGAATTGGGACGAAGTTGATGAACCATGTGGAGCAACGCGACGTCTTCGAAGGAACACGCCATCGCCACGTCGTCGTTGAATCGCTCGAAGGTCCACTCGAGAATTTGGATCGGTGTCGAACGCTCGAAACGCTCGTTCACCGTCTCGAGTTCACCAAGGAGGTCACCAGTCGGTGCGATCAGGGGCATATGCTCGTCGGCCTTACATTCTCGAGTGTTTTACTAGGCTATAGGGAGACCCAATGGACTATGACGACGACACCCTTGCGCACCTCCCACACCACTGACCACCTGGACCTACTGGAGTCGCACGCCATATTCATCCTCCGAGAGGTCGTGGCGGAGTGCGAGCGCCCTGTGCTGCTCTTTTCGGGCGGCAAGGACTCGGCGGTCCTCTTGCACCTCGCCGTCAAGGCCTTCGCGCCCCAGCAATTGCCCTTCCCGGTCATGCACATCGACACCGGACAGAACTTTCCCGAAGTCCTCGAATTCCGCGACGAGATGGTCGCTCGCGTTGGAGCGCGCCTGGTGGTCGCCAAGGTGCAGGACTCGATCGATCAGGGCAAGGTCGTCGATCCCGGGGTCATGGGTTCACGGAATCGGCTCCAGACGGTAACGCTCCTCGACGCCATCAACGACAACAACTTCGACGCCGCCTTCGGCGGTGCGCGTCGTGATGAGGACAAGGCTCGCGCCAAGGAGCGAATTCTCTCCTTCCGTGACACCTTTGGTCAATGGGACCCTCGAAAGCAACGGCCCGAACTCTGGCAGCTCTACCAGGGCAAGGTCAACACCGGTGAGCACGTGCGGGCGTTCCCCCTCTCCGACTGGACCGAACTCGACGTTTGGCAGTACATCGCGCGCGAGGACATGGCGCTGCCCACGATCTACTTCGCCCATGACCGCGACGTCATCATGCGCGACGGCATGTATCTCGCACTCGGGCCCTTCGTCGACCCCCGAGGGAACGAAACGGTAGAACGACTCTCCGTCCGATTCCGAACCGTCGGTGACGCGAACTGTACGGGTGCCGTGTTGTCACGCGCGAGCACGTTGAGCGCCATCATCGAGGAGGTCGCCATCGCGAACGTCTCGGAACGCGGCGCCACTCGAGCCGACGACAAGTTCTCTGAGACGGCGATGGAGGATCGAAAGCGCGAAGGGTACTTCTAGGCATGCAGGTAGCCACGAAGGACCTGTTGCGTCTCGCCACGATCGGCTCGGTCGACGATGGGAAGTCGACCCTGATCGGTCGTCTCCTCGTGGACACGCGACAACTCTTCGACGACCAACTCGACGCCATCGCCGAGGCGTCGGAGAAGCGTGGCGTTGGCGACCTCGACCTGAGCTTCGTCACCGACGGGCTGCGTGCCGAACGCGAGCAGGGCATCACCATTGACGTCGCGTATCGCTACGCCACGACCCCGACGCGCAAGTTCATCATCGCCGACTGCCCCGGCCACGTGCAGTACACGAGCAACATGGCGACGGGCGCCTCGACCGCCGACCTCGCGCTCGTCGTGCTCGACGTGGCGTCGGGATTGAAGGAACAGACGCGGCGCCACCTTTGCATCGCGGCGCTGCTCGGCGTGCGCTCGATCATCGTCGCGATCAACAAGATGGACGCCGTCGACTGGTCCCAGCTGGCCTTTGACCGCGTGGTCGACGAGATCGTCACGTTGTCGCGGGAACTGGACTTCTCCTCGGTCTCGATCATCCCCGTCTCGGCGTTACTCGGCGACAACGTCGTCGAGTCGTCGAGCAATCTCCCCTGGTACGAGGGACCGACGGTGCTCGACGCGCTCGAGAGTTCCGAGGCAGGCGCCTGGGAGCACACGACGACCCAGGGTGCGCGACTTCCCGTCCAGTGGGTGCTTCGCCAGCCCGGGGGCGGCCGTACCTACGCCGGCATGGTGAACGGTGACACGATGCGTGTCGGTGACCGCGTCACCCTTCTCCCGGCCAACGTCGAGACGACGATCACCTCCATCAATTTCGGTGGCGAAGGGATCGACGACGCCACGGTCGGTCTCGCCGCGGACGTCGAATTGGCCGCGGAGACCAACGCCGGACGAGGTGACCTCATCGCAACCGCACCCCTCCCGACGGTCTCGAATGAACTGAAGACCACGATCTGCTGGTTCGGCGAGAGGCCCCTCGTCGTGGGTCAACGTCTGCGGCTCAAGCACACCTCGAAAGTTACGCCGGTGCGTGTCAAGATCATCAATGGCGTCATCGACATCGCAAAGCTCGATATCGACGACTCGACGACGCTCAACACCAATGACATCGGCCTCGCCACCTTGCAGACCGCGGACCTCCTCGTCGTCGACGACTACCGGGTCAATCGGGTGACGGGAAGTTTCGTCCTCATCGACGAGGCGACCAACGCGACCGTTGCGGCCGGCATGATCGGCCACGCCAGCTTCCTCTAAAACTGCACCACCATCGAGATGAGTGCGACGCCGATGAGACCGAGCAACACGTCGACCGACTTGACGAACGATCGACCCTGTTCCGGCGAGGCGGAACCTTCACGGGCAATCACCTCGCTGAGCATCATCTCTTGGGGCAGCGTGCGTGCCTCGAGGTGGCCGGCCGCGGCGAGGTAGCACAGCAGCCCGACGCCGATCCAGGGTTTCGTGAGCGATTGCGAGCTGTCGCCGGTCAATGACAGGATGACGCCGCTCACGGGCAAGAGGTGCAGCACTCGCGCCGCCCAGTTGCGCCGACCGGGGAACTTGACCAGTTGCGTCGCGCCGTCGGCGCCCCGGGCTACCGCCTGCCCCGCGACGCGCATCACGACGAAGACGATCAACGTGTCGAGCGCCGCGATGATGTGCACCAGGAAGACGAGGTCGAAGGCGACCGTCGTCGCGATCATCCATCCCCCAAGAGTGCGTGTGCCGCCTGGTAGGGGTCGGTCGAACCGGCCAGCAGCGCCTCCACCTGTGCCTCGTAGGCCTCACCGTGCGCGAGGGCGCCGACGCGTGAGCGCACGGTTGCCGTCAGGACTTTGTCGAGTTCGACGCGCATGCGGGCCCGGCGATGTCCCTCGAGGCGGCCGTCATCGAGGAACGTGCGGTGCGCGACGATGCCGTCCCATAGTTCGCCGACGCCACCGCCAGTGGTCGCCACGGTCTCGAGAATCGGTGGCCGCCACTCGTGGTCACCGCCGAGGTCGAGCATCTGTTCGAGGTCGCGGCGGGTCTCGCGCACACCGCTGCGGTCGGCCTTGTTGATGACGAAGATGTCGGCCACTTCGAGCAGCCCGGCCTTATTCGCCTGCATGGCGTCACCCCAGCCGGGGTTCACGACCACGATGGTGGTGTCGGCGGCGGAGGCGATCTCCACCTCCATCTGCCCGACGCCCACGGTCTCGACCAGCACGAGAGGGAAGCGCGCCGCCCCGAGCACCCGCACCGCGTCCGGCACGGCCAGCGAGAGCCCGCCCAGATGTCCGCGCGTCGCCATTGAACGGATGAAGACGTGCTCGTTCGTGGCGTGACCCTGCATGCGGATCCGGTCACCGAGGATCGCCCCGCCGGTGAAGGGCGAACTCGGGTCCACGCAGAGGACGCTCACCTGCGCGAAGGGGTCGACGCCACCGAAGGAAGCCCGTTCGAGGACGACGTTGATCAACTGATCCGTCAAGGTCGACTTGCCGGCGCCCGGTGGCCCCGTGATCCCGACCACGTAGGGCGCCGCTGCGCGATAAGCCAGCGCCGCCGTCGCCAACTGGGCTGGGCCACCGGACTCGACGAACGTGAGCAGGCGCGCGAGGGCGGTGCGCGATCCTTCGCGAGCCTGGTCCATGAGTTCACGGGGATCGCGAGAGATCACGCGTGCCGTTCGATCGTCGCACCCAGACTTCGGAGCCTTCCGACGAAGTCGTCGTAGCCACGGTCCATGTGCTCGAGTCCCGTCACGGTCGTCGCGCCTTCGGCGACGAGTCCCGCCAGGATGAGCGCGGCGGCGGCCCGTATGTCGCTCGCATGCACCGACGTGCCGACCAGGTGGTCGACGCCGCGCACCATGGCGTGGTGGCCCTCCGTCGTGATGCTCGCGCCGAGGCGCACCAACTCGTCGACGTAGCGAAAACGACCGACGAAGAGGTTCTCGGTGACTACCGAGACGCCGGCGGCGACGCTCAACATCGTCGTTATGAGGGGCTTGTAGTCGGTCGCGACGCCGGGATAGGGCAACGTCGCGACGTCGCACGCGCGTAGACGGTCGGGGCCGCGGGCACTCACTCCGGCACCGTCGATGTCGACGATGGCGCCCATGGCCTCGATCTTTCGCAGCAGCATCTCCATGTGTTCGGGGTGCGCGTCGACGACGGGCACTTCCCCGCCGGTGATGAGCCCCGACGCGAGATAGGTGGACGTCACCACCCGATCGGTCACGACGTGGTGTTGCGCGGGCGCCAGTTCCGCGACGCCGTCGATCGTGAGACGAGACGTGCCGAGTCCTTCGATGCGCGCGCCCATGGCGATGAGCTGACGGCCGAGGTCCTCGACCTCGGGCTCGCGTGCGGCGTTGTCGATCACCGAGCGCCCTTCGGCGAGGGCGCAGGCCATGAGGAGGTTGTCGGTGGCGGTATGACTCGGGTACTCGAGCGTGATACGCGTCGCGCGCAGTCGCGCACGCGTCGTCTCCGCGCGAATGGAACTGCGGTCGTTGTGGAAGGTCGCGCCCATCGCCGAGAGGCCGTCGGTGTGGAAGTTGATCGGGCGCTGACCGAAGTCGTCCCCGCCGGGTAATGCCATGTCGGCTCGTCCACAACGCGCGAGCAGAGGTCCGAGGACCACGATGGAGGCACGCATCGCCTCGAACAGATGCGCCGGGGCGACCGGGTTGATCGCCGAGCAGTCGGGCACCGCGATCGAGAGCTCGTGGGGTCCCGGTCGAGTGATGGTGCAGCCGAGCGCGCTGAGCAACTCTCCCATGACCTCGACATCGGTGATGTCGGGCACGTTGGTCAGGCGGTGCTCGCCGGTCGCGAGCAGGCAGGCCGCCATCTCCTTCAACACCGCGTTCTTCGCGCCGTAGGCCCGGACCTCGCCTTCGAGGGCGCCGGCGGGTTTGACGACCAGTGATGTCACCCATCAAGTATCGCAGTTTGCGCGAATTGGGCCGGGACGAGGGTGAACCGACCCGGTGTGTACGCTGGCCTCGTGCTGCAACCATCAAAGCCGGACCGAAATATCGCCCTCGAGATGATCCGCGTCACCGAAGCCGCGGCGATCGCCGCTGCTCGCTGGGCCGGCCGTGGCGACAAGAACGCGGCCGACGGCGCCGCCGTGGACGCCATGCGATTCGTGCTCGGCGCGATCGCGATGGACGGCATCGTCGTGATCGGCGAAGGTGAGAAGGACGACGCCCCGATGCTCTACAACGGTGAGCGGATCGGTGATGGCCGCCCTCCCTTGGTGGACATCGCGGTCGACCCGGTCGACGGAACGACGTTGACCGCGATGGGACGAAACGGTGCGCTGTCGGTCATCGCACTGTCCGAACGCGGCACCATGTTCAATCCCGGGCCCTGCGTGTACATGAAGAAGGTGGCCGTGGGTCCACGAGGACGCGGGTCCGTCGACGTCAACGCGAGCGCCACGGAGAATCTCACCGAACTGTCCAAGCGCCTGAAGAAGCCGGTGCCCGAACTCGGCGTCGTCATCCTCGATCGTCCACGTCACGAGGCCCTCGTCGCCGAGGTGCGCGAGGCCGGGGCGCGTGTGCTCTCCATCTCCGACGGCGACGTCGCGGGCGCCATCGCCACCGGTTGGCCGAACTCGGGCGCGGACGTCCTCTTTGGTATCGGCGGCACGCCCGAAGGCGTCATCGCCGCCGCAGCGTTGAAGGGCCTTGGCGGCGAGATCCAGGGCGTGCTCATCGCCCGTGACGACGACGAGCGGACCTTGGCCGAGAGCCTCGGCTACGACTTCTCTCGGGTCCTGACGACCGACGACTTGGTCGCGAGCGACAACTGCTTCTTCTCGGCGACCGCGATCACCGACGGCGACTTCCTGCGCGGCGTTCGCTTTCACGACTTTGGGGCGACCACGCAGTCGATGGTCGTGCGTTCGCGATCGGGCACGGTACGAACCGTCGAGACGTTCCACCGCCACAACAAGCTCCAGGAGTTCACGTCCGCCGGCTTCTAGCCCTTGCGGAATAGTTCACATGGGGCGAAACGCGCTCGTTACTACGCTCTCGCGCGCGCGATCGACTTCTTAGGGCGTTCGTATTGCAATCACACGTAACGCGCCCTAGGTTGCGCCCAAGAGCCACCGGACTCTGGTACGTGGGTACATCGAGGAGGTCGAAGTGCAGGTTTCACATCTTCTAGCGAACAAAGGTCCAGACGTTGCGACCATCTCCCAGGAGCGAACCGTCAACGACGCGTTGCAACTCTTGAAGGAGCGCGGCATCGGCGCGCTCGTGGTGACCGGCCCGACGCCCCCGCTCGTGGGCATCTTCTCCGAACGCGACGCCGTTCGAGCGCTCGCCACCAGTGGTGCCGACGCCCTCAACACGAAGGTGGCCGATCTGATGTCCTCTGACGTGCAGACCTGCGACGTGAACACAACGGTCACTGAGTTGATGGGCCTCATGACCGAACGCAGGATTCGCCACCTACCGGTGGTCCACGACGAGCAGTTGGTGGGCATGATCTCGATTGGCGACGTCGTGAAGGCCCGCTTCGACGAACTCGAACATGAGAAGAGGGACCTCCTCGACTACGTGAGCGCCCGGTAGTTACTTCGCGACGGCGCTCAGGCGCAGCTCGGCCCGTTCGAGTGCCGAGTGCGCCAGGTGACTCGCCGCGCTCTCGGTGTCCTCACCACGACCTTCGAGCGCGATCTCGGCTTCGGCGCGTTCTTTGGCCGCCTGCGCGCGCACTGGATCGATGTCGCTGACCTTCTCGGCGATGCCGGCGAGCACGGTCGCCAGCGTCTCGCCCTCGGCTTCACCCGGACCGACTTGGAAGAAGCCCCCGTGCACCGCGATGGCGATCTCGCCGTCGCTCGTGTCGACGCGGACCACACTCGGCACCACGTCACCGACGGTCGCCGTGTGCTGAGGCAGCACCGTGAACCAACCCTCGGAGGAGCGTGCGATCAAGGCACTCGCCTCACCCACCCACAGCGGGGCTTCGGGAGTCACGATCTCGACCTTCAACGTTGCCACCACTACTCCTTCGCGAGCTCGGCGGCCTTGCGCTCGACGTCGGAGGCTCCACCCACGTTCAAGAAAGCCTGCTCCGGGAACGCGTCGAGGTCGCCGTTGACCAAGTGTTCGAACGATTCGACCGTCTCGGCCACGGGCACGTTGATGCCGTCGATGCCGGTAAAGACCTTCGATACGAACATCGGCTGTGACAGGAAGCGCTGGATCTTGCGAGCGCGCGTCACGGTGATGCGGTCCTCTTCGGAGAGCTCATCGAGACCGAGGATGGCGATGATGTCCTGAAGCTCCTTGTTGCGCTGGAGGATCTGCTGGGTCTGTCGCGCCACGGCGTAGTGACGGTCACCGACGATCTCGGGCGCCAGGATGTTCGACGTGGAGGTCAGTGGGTCGACCGCGGGGTAGATGCCAAGTGCGGCGATCTGGCGACTGAGCTCGGTGGTGGCGTCGAGGTGGGTGAAGGTCGTGAACGGTGCGGGGTCGGTGTAGTCGTCCGCGGGCACGTACACGGCCTGCAGCGACGTGATCGAACGCCCTCTCGTCGAGGTGATGCGCTCTTGGAGCTCACCCATCTCGTCGGCGAGGGTGGGCTGGTAGCCCACCGCGCTCGGCATACGTCCGAGCAGCGTCGATACCTCGGAGCCGGCCTGGACGAAGCGAAAGATGTTGTCAACGAAGAGCAGCACGTCCTGGTTCTTCACGTCACGGAAGTACTCCGCCATCGTGAGGGCCGCCAGCGCCACGCGGAGGCGCACGCCCGGTGGCTCGTCCATCTGGCCGTAGACGAGGGCCGTCTTTTCGATGACGCCGGACTCGCGCATCTCGAGGAGGAGGTCGGTGCCCTCTCGGGTCCGCTCGCCCACGCCCGCGAAGACCGACACGCCTTCGTGCAACTCGGCGACGCGGCGGATCATCTCCATGATCAAGACGGTCTTGCCGACGCCCGCTCCACCGAACAGGCCGATCTTGCCGCCCTGGACGTAGGGGGCGAGGAGGTCGACGACCTTGATGCCCGTCTCGAACATCGTCGCGTGGGGCTCGAGTTGATCGAAGGCCGGGGCGCTGCGGTGGATCTCCCAGTAGTCCTCGACCGGTCCGATGTCGCTCGTGTCGAGTGACTCGCCGATGACGTTGAAGACGTGGCCGAGGACCGCGTCACCCACGGGCACGGTGATGCCGCGACCGGTCTGGCGCACGACCGCACCGCGGACGAGTCCGTCGGTCGGCTTCATGCACACGCATCGCACCCGGCCCTCGCCGATCTGCTGGGCGACCTCACCGGTCACCGTGATCGTCACGCCGTCGATGACGATGTCGACCTCGACCGCGTGGTTGATCTCGGGCAACGAGTGCGGCGGGAACTCCACGTCCACGACCGGTCCGGCGATCGCGACGACGCGGCCGGTTTCGAGCGTGCTCTTTTCTGGAGCGATGGTCATTTATTTCTCACTTTCCCGAGCGGAGCGCTTCGGCGCCGCCCACGATTTCCATGATTTCGGTCGTGATCGAGTCCTGACGGGCCCGGTTCATGATGCGACTGAGGTTCTGGCCGAGTTCGTCGGCGTTGTCCGTAGCGGCCGCCATGGCGCGCTGCTGGCTGATGTGAAAGGACGCGGCGCCCTCTAAGAGCGCGGAGAAGATCTCGCTCTCGAGTGCCTTAGGCGCGAGGGTCTTGAGCAGCTGTTCGACCTCGGGCTCGAATTCGGTATAGCCCTTCAAGACCTTGGGCGCGTCGTCGTCCGCGAGCGCCGGCAAGGCGAGTGGCAGCAACTGCTCGACTTCGACGGCCTGGGTGGCGGCCGAGAGGAATCGTGTGGACACGAGCAGCACCTGCTGGGCCTCGCCGGCGACGAACGGCGCCGCGACGTGACTCGCGACGCGACGCGCGTCGTCGAAGGTCGGTCGATCCGACATGCCCGCGAAGCCCTGCTCGAGTTCGATCCCTCGGAAGCGGTAGAAGGCGCCCGCCTTCTTGCCGACCGTGAACAGACGCACCGTGGTGCCCTCGCCCTCGAGTTTTCGCACGAGTCGCTCTCCCGCGCGAAGCGCCGAGGAGTTGTAGGCACCGGAGAGACCTCGGTCGCCGGTCACCACGAGCACGATTGCCGACGCGACATGTTCGGGCATCGCGAGGAGTTTGGCGGCGCCGGTCGGATCGGCCTTCGCCGCTTCGACGATGATCCGGCGCATGCCGTTTCGGTACGGTCGATTCGCGATGATGCGCGATTGACTCCGAGAGATCTGGGAGGCGGCAATGAGCTCCATCGCCTTCGTGATCTTTCGCGTCGACTGCACCGACTTGATGCGACGACGCAGGATTCGTTCCTGTCCACCGGCCACTGCTCCTCCTTTCCTTCGCTCGAGCTATCTGGTTACTTCGTGGTAATCGCGAAGCCGTTGACAAAGAGCTGCAGCGCGTGATCGAGCGCGGTCGTCTCGGGCAGCGCACCGGTCTCGCGGATCGCGTAGAGCAGGTCCGAGTGCTGGGCACGGAAGTTCGTCAAGAGCTCGGACTCGAAGCGGCGAACGTCCTCGACGGGGATCTCGTCCAACCAGCCCTTGGTGCCGGCGTAGATGGCGATGACCTGCTCCTCGACGGGCATGGGGGCGTTGAGTCCCTGCTTCAACAGTTCGGTCAGCCGGTAGCCCCGGTCAAGCTGACGCTGCGACGACTTGTCGAGTTCCGAACCGAACGTGGCGAAGGACTCGAGGTCGCGGAACTGGGCGAGGTCGATCTTGAGCGTGCCCGCGACCGAGCGCATCGCCTTGATCTGGGCCGCGCCACCGACGCGCGACACCGAGTTACCTACGTCGATCGCCGGACGCACACCGGAGTAGAAGAGGTCGGACTGTAAGAAGATCTGGCCGTCGGTGATGGAGATCACGTTCGTGGGGATGTAGGCCGAGATGTCACCGGCCTTGGTCTCGATGATCGGCAGCGCGGTCAACGACCCTCCGCCGCGCTCGTCGCTCAGTTTGGCGGCGCGTTCGAGGAGACGACTGTGCAGGTAAAAGACGTCGCCGGGGTAGGCCTCGCGGCCCGGTGGGCGGCGTAGCAACAAAGAGATCTGTCGATAGGCCTCGGCCTGCTTGGAGAGGTCGTCGTACACGACCAGCGCGTGCTCGCCGTTGTCCATCCACTCCTGACCGATCGCGCAGCCGGCGTAGGGGGCGAGGAACTTGAACGGTGCGGGGTCGCCCGCCGACGCCACCACGACCACCGTGTACTCGAGTGCGCCAAAATCCTCGAGCACCTTGACGGTCTGGGCGACGGACGAGTTCTTCTGACCGATGGCGACGTAGATGCATTTCACGCCCTGGCCTTTCTGGTTCAAGATCGTGTCGATCGCCACCGTGGTCTTGCCGGTCTTGCGGTCGCCGATGATGAGCTCGCGCTGACCGCGGCCGACGGGGGTCATCTCGTGGATGGCCTTG
>VFSW01002483.1_pt1 | contig 27849 bp, 29 predicted proteins | sample 5358111 | NCBI WGS metagenome assembly VFSW01 (sample SAMN11554181, study PRJNA540505) | mine drainage metagenome | isolation source: sediment from site ElyBrook_90M | place: USA: Ely Copper Mine, Vershire, VT | collected 2017 | reverse complement strand
CGCGCCGGGGGCGATGTCGGCTACAGCGCCCAGGTGGATGTGCGCGTCGCGACGCCACGCACAGAAGCCATCGAAGCCTATGGCGAGCGTGTGCGCGGGGTGGCGCTGCGCATCGCCGAGGTGAAGCGCTCTGGGAAAGCGGTGGCGCAGACCGGCCCGCTGTGCGCCTGGTGCGGGGTCCTGGGATCGTGCGCGCTGGGCCGCAAGTGGTTGCGCCAGCATGACCGCACGCCCGCTGTGCTGATGGTCTCCGGTCAGACAGGCGAGCCGCTCTCGTGGCAGCAGATGATCGCCGATCAGGAGGTGGCGCGATGATGAGCCAAACAGCAGTCAAGCGGCGCTTTGTCTGCGCCGTGCTGGGTCGGCCCGTCTCAGTCAATCGCATGCATCTGCATGTGCGCGGGCGCGTCGTGCTGAGTCCAGCGGCGCACGAGTGGGAGACAGCCGTCTGGGTTGAGGTCAAGGCGCAGCTGGATGTCGCCGCCGTGGCCGCCGCATGGCAGGCAAGCCACCGAGCGCCCATCGCGGTGGATATCACCTTCCACGGCGTGCGTGGCGATGTGGACAACTACGCCAAGACGACGCTCGATGGTCTGAAACTGGCGCTGGGCATTGACGACGCGCACTTCTCGCCCGTGCAGCTCCATCGCGGCGCGGTAGGGAAAGGCGTCAAAGCCGGCGCCGATATCATCATCAATCTCGCCGATCCTGACGAAGACGAGGACGAGGACGAGCAGGAGCAGCCGTTGCCGGCGGCGCGGGGCAGCCTGCGCATGCATGATCTGCTCTCCGCTGAGGCGATCGCGCATATCGAGGAGGTGGTCGCGCCACCGGTGACGCAGGTGCGCGTCTATCCAGCGCGCGACTATGGTGCGGTGGTGCTGCTCTTCCCGCCGTCCCATCTGGCGCAGCAGGACGAGGAATGGGGGACGTTCCTGCCGCTCGACCAGGCGCGGCAACTGCGCCAAGCGCTGAATGCGCTGCCCGAACTCGCCGACCAGCCGCCGTCTCCACAGGAGCAACAGGAGGAGGTGGCGCGATGATGAACCGGACAGCCACGACAACGACAACGATGATGGCGCCGACCGGCGAGGACTGGTCATGGGTGCATCCGCTGGCCTCGGCGCAGGGCGGCGAACTGCTGAGTGACGCGCGTACGCGGGCGCTGGTCAGGGTGATGCGTGACCCGGACGCGCGGGAGGAGCAGCGCACAGCGGCGCGCAACGAGCTGGTGACGGCGAATCTGCGGCTGGTCATCTCGCTGGCGAAACGTCAACTGGCGCGCGGGCTGCCCTTCGAGGATCTGGTGCAGGAGGGGACGCTGGGACTGATGCGCGCCTGTGAGACCTATGACCCCGACCAGGCGCGCTTCTCGACCTATGCGACCTGGTGGATCCTCCAGGCGCTCAATCACGCGATCAACAATCAGGCGCGCCTGGTGCGTCTACCCGCCTGGCTGGAGGAGCAGGCGGCAATCCTGATGCAAGAGGAGCGGCGGCTGACACAGGCGCTGGGGCGCGCGGCGACGCTGGACGAGCTGACGGACGCGCTGGCGTCGCGCGTGGAGACGTCGGGGCGCTGGACGGCAGGGCGGAATGGGCGCAAGCCGGTGACGGAGGAGCGGGTGACGCTGCTGCTCTCAGCGCGCCAGGCCGTTGTGTCGCTCGACCAGCCAGCGCCACGCGGACGGCACAGCGGGCGTCATGCGCAGGAGGAGCATGGCCGCGAGACGCTGGGCGATCAGCTCGAAGGGCCTGAAGCGGCTGAGGCGCTGGACGAGCGCGAGGAGCTGGCGGATGCGCAATGGATCCTCGATATCGCGCGCTATGCGTTGCGCCAGCACTACACACACGCGAACAGCGATAGCACACGCGCCTACGAGATCTTCGTGGTGCGGGCGCTGGAGCCAGATGTCTCGCTCAACGATCTGGCGGAACGCTTCCACCTCTCGCGCGAGCGAGTGCGGCAGATCGCGCTGGTAGCGAACGAGGTGGTGCGTAAGGCGTTGCTGGACTGTGGCATGGCGCCTTTGACCATACGACGGGCGCAGACGACCGCGCCGGCGGTGGATCGTGAACGGAAAGCGCAGGCGAACTGATGGCCGCGCTGTCACAACCGAGCAGGGGAGATTCTCCCCTGCTCACGGCGGCGCTCGCCTACGCCGCACGTGGCTGGTTCGTGTTTCCCGTCCATGCGCCGGGACGCGCGACTCTGTGTGACTGTGGAGACGCGGCGTGCTCTGCTCCAGCGAAGCATCCCTGGACACGCAATGGTTTAACAGATGCGAGCGGGAATGAGGAGCAGATTCGCGCCTGGTGGAGGAAATGGCCGCGCGCCAATATCGGTGTCGCCTGCGGACCTTCTGGCCTGGTTGTGCTTGACGTGGATCCACGTCATGGTGGCGACCTGGCGCTTCGCGCGCTCATCGAGCAGTTTGGTCTAGCGCCGGGGCAGCGCATGTTGACCCCCGCGATGATGGCGTTACTCGCGACACAGACCAGTGAGACCGGCGGCGGTGGTGAGCACTATGTCTATCGCATGCCCGATGGCGCGACGATTCGCAACGCCACTGATCTGGCCGGTCTGCGGGGTCTGGATGTTCGCGCGGGTGGCGGCTATTTCATCGCGCCTCCCTCATTGCATCTCTCTGGCGCGCACTACCAGTGGCGCGAGGGCACAACGGAACCAGCTCACCTGCCAGACTGGCTGGCGCAACTTCTCCGACGACGCATAAGCAAACCCACGCAACAGCCAGTGCGGATGTTCCCGACACCGCGCAGCGTGCGTGAAACGGGGGAGTATTGGCTCGAACGCGCGCTCCACCTGGCGCACGAAGGCAATCGCAATGATCGCGGCTTCTGGCTTGCCTGCCAATTACGCGACGCCGGACTGACGCGCGAGCAGGCGGAAACTGTCATGGTCACCTATGCCCAGCAGACGCCGGGCACAGACTACTCGGAGCGCGAGGCGCTCGCAAGTCTGCGTAGCGCCTATCTCTCGGCGAGTCGGGAGCCTGCTCGTGCGCAACAAACACCACCACTGACAGCGGCGACACCTAGTATGGTCAGCAGCATCAGCAGCGCGCCGCAAAGCGCGCCAGATGAAGCGTCAGCGCCACGTCAGCGCTTTCAGTTTCTCTCCGATGTGGATGTCGAAAACATGCCTCCACCATCCTGGCTCATTAGCGGTTATCTGGTCGAGGGGCGTCTGAGCGTCGTCTTTGGCGAGTTTGGAAGTTTCAAGTCCTTTCTGACAATGGACTGGGCGCTCTGCGTCGCCACAGGGACGCCCTGGCAAGGTCAGCGGGTGAAACAGGGTTCTGTCGCCTATATCGCCGGTGAGGGTATTGGCGGCCTCGGCAAGCGCTTGCGGGCGTGGAAATCGCTGCATGGCTGGCAGGGATCAGCGCCACTCTATCTGCTCGGCGAAGCGCCACAACTCCTGCGCCGTGAGGATGTCGAGGCGCTTCGCGATGCGATCCAGGCATTGCCCGAAACGCCGTCTCTGATCATCATTGATACGCTAGCGCGTTCGATGGTGGGGGGTGACGAAAACTCGGCGCAAGACATGGGTCTAGCCGTCTCGGCGGCGCAGCTGCTCCAGGTTGATACAGGCGCGCATGTCCTCCTTGTCCATCACAAGCCCGCGGGCGCGAGTAAATCACGCGGCTCAACGGCGCTTCCGGGAGCCGCCGATACCCTCGTGGATGTGACCAAAGAAGGCCTGCCCGGACAGCAGATTATCACCATCAGTTGCGGAAAGCAAAAAGACGCAGCGCCCTTCGAGGCGAAGAAGCTGCGCTTTCGGGTTATCCCCGTGGATGAGAGCGGGAACGAGACTAGCGGTGCGCTGGTCAGCGACGAGACTCTACGTGGTCCCCGTCGCCCCATGTTGACACGCTCGATGCAGCGTGTCGTGTCACTCCTCGGCTCACTCCATCACGGTCAGGGCGCCCGACGCGCCGATCTGGTCAAACCCTTCCTTGAGGGCGGTATGGCGGAACGTTCGCTCGACAATGGTCTCAACGATTTACTCGCCGCTGGCTTCGTCCAAAATTCCGCCGGCATATGGAGTCTGACGACGACAGGTGAGCAAGAATACAGTGAACTGCAAAATACTGCAAAAGCACTGCAATAGGCAGTACTGCAAAAAAACCCCCTATAGGGGGTTTTTGAGTGCAGCGTGTTTTGCAGTGCCCGTTTTGCAGTGCCCGTTGCAGTGATGAGAAGCGAGGACATGGAAATGGCAGAGCAGCACGACTGTGCGAACGCGCCAGAGGACTTCGACAAGATGCATCCGGACAATCAAGCGCAATTGCGCGAGTGGATCCGCGTGAACCTGGAGCCGACGAAGCGTATCGGCGATGGGCGCTACAGCCACAGCTACAGTCTGAAGCATCTCGCCGAGAAAATGCTTGGCTGGTATGTGAGCAATGGTCAGCTGAAAGGCGCGATGCTCGCTGAGGGCTTCCGCTGGCAGCCATGCGACGGGACGTTGCGCGATCCCAGCCCGAACTGGGTCTTCAATAGCCGACGGCAGCCTGGACTGCGCTAAATCGCTGCGCGCAAAACGCGCAGCCGCTTGTCGGGTATACTATTGGGTTAGGGAGCAGTTGGAGAGGAGCGTGAACACGCGATGGCTCGACGAGGGAACACACCGACACACACACAACGGGTAGTAAATCGCGATGTCAACGCGGCTCTGCGTGCCGAGCAAGCCGTTCGTTTGCGCGCTCGTCGGATGACCTTTGCGCAAATCGCCGCGCAGTGCGGGTATGCCAGCGCAGGCGCCGCGCGCGGGGCCATCATGCGAGAACTCCAACGGCGGATGTCGGGCGCAATTGACGAGTGGCGTCGCGAGGCGCTCAACGAGCTGGATGAGCTGCAAGCCGCGATCTGGCAGCGCGCCGCTGACAATGACGCGACCTTCGAAGACGGCGATGGCAAGAAGCGCAAGGGCGTTAGCCTCTTTGCGCAGGATCGGGCGCTGGCCATCATCCAGGAACGCAACAAGCTGCTGGGTCTCTATCCACGCACTGAGAATCAGACGATCGCGCCGACCATCATCGAAGTGAGCGCGTCCGTCGCCCAGGCGCTGCGAGGCGAACCGCTGACGGCGTTGCTGACCTCAGAGCAGGCATCGGTCGCACGCGGGCTGCCTGACGCCACAGAGAACGACGATCACGACGACGCAGCGAACGACGACGACGCCGGTGCTGAGGATGTGCCGTAGATGGGCAGCGGTAGAAGCGGTGCGGCGCACGCGCCACGACCAGACGCCGTGCGTGTGGCAGCGCCCGTCTTCGCCGGCGGCGCTGCGGAGCTACTCGCCTGCGCCGATACCGAGGTGTGTTTGGATGGCCCGGCAGGCACCGGCAAGAGCTACGCGGCGCTGTGGAAGATGCACTTGCGGCGCATCCTGTTTCCCGGCAGTCGCGGGTTGCTGGCGCGCAAGTCGCTGATCGCGCTCAAAAGCTCGACGCTGGTGACGTTTCGTGAGCAGGTGCTTGGGCCTCTGCTCACCAGTGGCGCGGTGCGCTTCTGGGCGGCGAAAGGCGACGAGCCAGCGCATTACGCCTACTGGAACGGCTCGAAGGTGGTGATCGTTGGCCTGGACAAGCCGGGCAAGGCGATGTCCACCGAGTACGATGACATCCTGGTGGATGAGGCGCTCGACACCGACGAACGCGACATCGAGGCGTTGCTGACGCGCATCCAGCGCCCTGGGCATCTCTACGGCGTGCCGGGGCATCCGCCCTACGCGCAGCTGGTGCTCGTCACCAATCCTGGCGCGCCGACGCACTGGCTGAATCAGCGCATGCTGACCGGCAGAACGCGGCGCATCCGTTCGCGCCATAGCGACAACCCGGCAATGACGCCAGAGTATCTCGCGTTGCTCAACCACAACCTGACCGGCGTGCGGCGCAAGCGGCTCTATCTGGGCATCTGGGCGGCGGCGGAAGGCGCAGTCTACGAGGACGTCTGGAACCCGGATGTGCATGTGGTCAAACGCCTGACCTACGCCCAGCGCGCCGATTTGTGGGGTGATTGCGGCATCCCACAGGAATGGCCACGCTATCTGGGCATTGACTGGGGCTATCGCAACCCGGCGGTGCTGAAGTGGTATGCGCGTCTGCCCGATGGCGAGCTGCTCGTCTACCGCGAACTCTACACGACGATGACGCTGGTCGAGGATCTCGCACGTGAAGCGCTCTCGCTGATGGGCTGGCGGCTCTCGCCAGAGACCGGCGCGTTGACGCCGTCGCGAACGACCTGCGATCCATTGCCCAGAGAGATCATCGCCGACCACGACGCCGAAGATCGTGCGACGTTCGAGCGGCATTTTGGCCTGGGCGTGTTTCCCGCCGACAAGGGGGCGCGAAGTATCTCAGATGGCATCCAGGCCGTCACCCGGCGGCTGCAAGACAAGCGGCTGCTCTACCTGGCGGACAGTCTGGTGCGGCGTGACCCACTGCTCGACCAGGCGAAGAAGCCGTGTTCGTCCCTCGAGGAGTTCGAGAGCTACGTCTGGGATACGCGCGGTGGGCGTGCGCCACGTGAGACGCCGGTGGACGAGAACAATCACGGGATGGATGTTGACCGCTATGTGGTGCGCTATTTTGATCGCGACGAACTCAACGGCGGCGCGATCGCGTTCGAGGCAATCGGATTCTGAACACGAAGCGAGGTGAGACACGATGGCGAGCGCAGCGCTTTCTCCCACTGCCGCCCGACCACGCGGAGGCGTTGGCGGCCAGGCTGACCCCTACGCGCCCAGCGCCGCTGACCGGCAGCGTGCGGCGCAGATGCAACGCGCGTGGGAGGCCTATCACGGCCTGTTTCGCGGCGGTGACCCGCAATGGCCGCTCTTGTGGAAGACTGGCAAGGAGCCGAACCCAAACATCATCATCAATCGTTGTGGCCCAGCCGCTGACGCCGATGTGAGCTGGCTGTTTGGCGAGAGTGTCACCATCACGCTGCGCAAAGCGCCCAAGGCGGCGCAAGCCTACGTGGACGAGGTCTGGGGCGTTTCGTCGGATGAGAGCAGCGACGATGACAAGATGGCGCTGTTGCAAGAGTTGGCCACAAATGGCGCGGTGACCGGCCACGCCTGGCTCAAGATCGTCTGGGATGAGGCGACGATGGAGTATCCTCAGCTCGTCGTGCTCGACTCCACTCAGGTGCGGGTGCTCTGCGATCCCCACAACGTCAAACTGGCGGTGGCGTATCTCATCGAGTATCTGGTGCCTGACGCCACCAACCCCAACGGCGGCGCAGCGACCTATCGCCAGGTGATTGAACTGGTGGATCCCGATGGCAACGTCACCCGCGATAGCAGCGCCGCAGGCGACCACGATGCCACCTGGCGCATCAGCGACTATCTTAAGCCCGCCAATAGCACCGTGTTCCTGCCGCAGGGCGCGCCTGTCGTCTGGCCGTATAACTGGGCGCCGATTGACGGCTGCCCGCACATGGTACAGGCCAACCAGTATTATGGCCGCCCACGCCTCACCCCGGATGTGATCCACGTCAATGAGGCGATCTGCATGACGGCCTCGAACATCAACAAAGTGTCGTTGCGGCATGGTCATCCCATCCTGTACACGGTCAAGATGGGCGCGAACCAGCGGTCGTTTCGCTATGAGCCGGGCACGATCATGGAGGTCTCGAGCGACATCAAGGCGGTCGAGGCGCATGGCGACCTGCAACACCTGATGCTCTTCGAGGAGGACTTGCGGGCAGACTTCGACGAAGAGACGCACGTTCCGGCGCAGGCCTTCGGGCGCATCCATGATATTCCGCGCATCCCCCAGTCGGGCATCGCCATCCGGCTGGGCTATGGCCCGCTGCTGGCCGACATCACCAAAGAGCGGCGCACCTATGGCGCGCTCTTGCGCCGCGTGACCAGCCATCTGCTCGAACTGCGCAACGTCGCCTGGGGATCCTATGTCGTCACGCTGGGCTGGCAAGACCCGTTGCCCGCCGATGATCTGCAACAGGCGCAGGTGGTGCAGGCAGCGGATGCGCTGGGCGTCATCTCCAAAGCGACCGCTGCGCAGAAGTTCGGCCTGGATTGGGATGTGGAGCAGCAGCAGATGCAAGAGGAGCAGCAAGAGCAGCTGGCGGCGTTCGCCAAAGGCCAGGGGTTGCCACCACAACCGGCGCTGACAACGCCGGTGGCGCCCGATCCCAATGCACCACCAGCGCCACCACAGCCAGGCGGCGACCCGGCAGCGCAGCAACCACCACAGCAGCAACCACCACAACACATGCCGCCCGTCAATCATCCGGCGGCTATCGCGGCGCGTCAGGCGATGAGCGCAGCGTTCGGCAAGACGGGCGGCGCATGACGCTGCGTATGCGTTGGCGCGACACATTATGTCACGAATATACACAAATGACACTTTGCGTATATTCACACGATATGACATAACACGTGGTTTAGGGAACAGGCGGTGAGCGGCGATGGCTGGTGGCAAGGCGAAGGCGGCGAGTGATGCGACGCTGGCGCTGGAGACGAGTGTGACGCGCTATCTGGCGGCGCTGACGACGTTACCGACGCGCAATGACGGCACCGGGCTGGTGGAGGTGACAGGGGGCGGGTATGCGCGTGTGGTGGTCAATCCCGGCGACTGGGGCGCGGTGACGACGGCGGCGGATAATCTGACCGAGCAGGTGAGCGTGACTGGTGAGAAAGACTTTCCGCAGGCGACGGCGGCGTGGGGCACAGTCGTTGGCTGGGCGCTCTACGACGCTGCCACCGCAGGGACGTTGCGGCGGTGGGGGCCGCTCGTAGATGGCTCCAACAACCCGACCAGCGTCACCGTGGGGGTGACAGCCATCCTGGGCCTGAAAGCGGGCACCGTGCTGCTCACGGAGGCGTAGCAACGAGATGAGCGCCTATAGCGCCGCCGTGCTGGCGGATAGCCCCTTGCGCTACTATCGCCTCGATGAGGCGCCAGGCGCGACGAGTGTGGCGGATAGTAGCGGCCATAGCGCGACGGGAACGGTGAGCGCGACCGGCGTGACACTGGGGACGGCAGGCGTGCTGCTCACCGATCCCACGGACACGGCTGCCGCGTTCAATGGCACGTCGGGCACGATCTCCATCCCGGTGACCGGCCTACCAACGGCGGCGCAGCCGTTCTCGCTGGAAGCGTGGCTGACGCCGGCGACGATTGCGCCCGGCGCGCAGATCGCGCTCAGTCTTGGGACGTGGGGGGCGGGGGCCGCTGCCTCGTATCTCATCCTGAAGGGCGCCTCGCTGTATCTGGCCAACTACGGCGACGGCGTTGACGCCGGGCCGTACACGGTCGCAGCAGGCGTCACCTATCACGTCGTCGGCACCTATGACGGCGTGAACACGCGGCTGTATGTGAATGGCGCGCTGGTGGCGACCAGCGTCGCTGGCACGCTGGCGACCGGCGCGACGGCGGCGTATATCGCCAATGCGCCAGAGACGCCGCTGCATGACCTCTACAGTGGTGTGGTGGATGAAGCGGCCATCTATGGCGTCGCGCTTTCGGCGACACGGGTGCTGGCGCACTATCAGGCGGCGGTGACGTTCTCTCCCGGCGGCGCGCACAGCGCCGGGCAGGGCGGCGCGACGGCGCAAGCGACGCTGCACTATCCGACGCCCGGCGCGGTCACCGTGCGGGATGCGGCGGCGCTGGGGAGTGTCACGCTGAGTGATGCGGCGGCGTCGGGCCACGTCGCGCTGAGTGATGCGCTGGCAGAGCAGACAGGAGCCTAACACAGTGACGACGACGACGATGAATAGCTACGAAACGGGCACGCTCGTGCAGCTCACCGGGACGTTCACCAACGTCTCCGGCGTGCTGACCGACCCTACGACGATTGTCTGCACCGTGCGTGACCCCGCCGGGAATGTGACAACGCCTGCGGTGACGCGCGTCAGTGCGGGCATCTACACCGCGAACCTCGATTTGACGAACGCGACGCCTGGGGTGTGGGCCTACCGCTTTGCGGGGACGGGCGTGTGTCAGGCGGCGGAAGAGGCGGCGCTCTTTGTGGAGACCACCACCGTATGAGCGTGGTGGGAGAGTCTGGGCGGCAGCGGCAGGCGCAGGCGCGGCGTCAGGCGGTGACGGAGGCGCAGCTCACGACGCACTACGTGGTGATGCGGGAGACGCTGACGCGCGACCTGGCGTCGCTCACCACGCAGATCGCGCAGGCCCGCGCCCAGAGCGGCGACGCGCCACTCTCGCAGGCCTGGCTGGGACGGCAGCAACGCTATCGGACGCTGCTCCAACAGATCACCGCGCAGGTGGATGGCTATGCGCGTGTGGCCAACCAGGCGACCACGCAGGGCCGCATGAGTGAGGCGCTGGCGGGCGCGGCGGCAGGCGTGGCGCTCATCGAGGCCAGCATCCCTGCCGGTGCGCCACGCGCGGCGCTGGGCACGTTTGATCGCGTTCCCGCGCACGTCGTGATGCAGATCGCGCAGCGGGTGGGGCAAGGGACGCCGCTGAATGACCTCTTTCAGGGCTGGGGCGAGGTGGCGGCGCGTGAAGTCGGGCAGACGCTGGTCACAGCGATTGGCCTGGGCTGGGGGCCACGCACGACGGCGCGGGCGATGGCGCAGACGCTGGGTGAGGCGAGTTATGCGCGGGCGCTCACCATCGCCCGCACGGAGCTGCTGGGCGCGTGGCGCGATGCGCAACTGGCCAGCTATCGCGCCAATGCGGATATCATCGGCGAGTGGCTGTGGAGCGCGACGAAAGGGCCAAACACCTGCGCGATGTGTCTGGCGATGGATGGCACACGCCACAGCCTCGACGAGTCGCTCGATTCTCATCCGAATTGCTGCTGCGCTGCGCTGCCGGTCACGAAGAGCTGGTCGGATATTCTCGGCAGTGTGGGTGTCTCCGCAGACGGCATCCGGGAGACGAACCTCGCGGCGACCTATCAATCGGGCGCGGACTGGTTCGAGGCGCAGAACGCTGCGACCCAGATCGCCATCCTGGGGCCTGCCAAAGCAGCGGCGTATGCGGCAGGTGACCTGACCCTCGCCGACCTGGTCGGCGTCGCGCATGACGCCACCTGGGGCACATCACGCTACGAGAAAAGCCTGAAACAACTGGGCTTGAAGGCGAGTGACTATCACGCACTCGTACACTCCTGACGAAAGGTGTTATACTCTATGACGACGACGACAGACCCAACCACGGCGTCCAGCGGCGGACAGGAGCCGTCCGCTGGACAGGGCCAGGCGCCCTCCTCCGGTCAGGTCACCCAGGCGGCGACCACGACCACCACCACGCAACAACAACAATCACCGTCCTCTTCGTCTGCGGCCACCACGGTCACGCAGACCCCAGAGCAGCTCGCCGCCGACCTGGCGCGCCTGACCAAAGAACTGGCCGATACACGCAAAGAGGCCGCGCAGCATCGCACCGAGCTGAAGAAATTCCAGGACGCGCAACTCACCGACCAGCAGAAGCTGGAGCAACGCGCTACCGAGGCCGAGGCCGCGCGTGACGCCTACAAAGCGCGCATCGCGAGCTACGAAGTGCGCATGGTGGCGTCCAAGCTCGGCATTATTGACCCAGAACTGGCGGCGATGGCGATTCAGGCGCAGCTGGAGTATGAGTCAGACGGCACACCCAAGAACGCGGAAAAGCTGCTGCGTGAGTTGCTCACAGCGAAACCCTATCTCGCGGCGTCGGGCGGCGCGGGGGCGACGACCACCACGACACGTGGGACGGCTCAGAGCGGCGGCGCCACCAATCCTGGCGCAGCGGCGCGCACCGGCACGTTCACCCGCGAACAGGTCGCACAGATGTCGCCCGCCGAATATGCGGCGAATCGCGACGCCATCATGAAACAACTGAACGCCAATAAAGGGCGGCTGTAGAGTCCTGGCAGGGACACGCTGTGTGTGATGCCCTGACAGGCCAGGAAACGCGAGGCGCACACCGTGTCCCTGCAAAATTTTATCGCAGAAATCTGGAGCAGAGAACTGCTGCTCACGTTGCGCAAAGCGGAGGTCTACGCCGCGCTGTGCAACACCGACTATGACGGCGACATCGCCAAGATGGGCGATACCGTTCGTATCAACGCCATCGGCGACATCACGGTGTCCAACTACACCAAGGACACCAGCATTGGCAGCCCGCAGACGCTGACCGACGCGCAGACGACCCTCACCATCTCGCAGGCGAAATTCTTCAACTTCGCCGTAGATGATGTGGACAAGGCGCAGGGCAATCCAGCGGTGATGGCGGAAGCGATGAGCTTCGCCGCCTACCGTGTGCGGGATCAGATCGATCAGTTCGTGGCAGGCCTCTACACCGACGCGCAGGCCACCAACCTCATTGGCTCCTCTGGCTTGCCGGTGACGGTCTCCCGCGCCACCCAGGCCAACATTGGCGCTGGCACGACCCTCTATGACTACCTCGTGGCGCTGGAGCAGCTCCTGACGCAGAACAATGTCCCCAATGACGCTGACCGCTTTGTGGTGATGCCCGCCTGGGGCAAGACGCTGCTGAGCCAGGACCTGCGGTTCACGTCGTTCAACACCCCTGACGCCGTGAAGGCGATCCGCACCGGCGGCCTCGATGGCAGCGGCGCGCCCCCAGCGGGCGGCTACATCGGCCAGGTCGAGAATCTGGGCGTCTATGTGTCGAACAACGCGCCACACATCGGTGGCACCCTCGGCGCCAGCGGCTCGCAGGATGTGTTCCTGGCCGGCCACAAGAGCGCCTGGTCATTCGCCGACAACGTGCAAGAGGTCGAAGGCTACCGGCCTCCCGACCGCTTCGCCGATGCGGTGAAGGGCCTGCACCTCTATGGCGCGAAGGTCGTGCGGCCTCAGGCGCTGGCCGTCGGCTATTTCCAGATGCCTGTCTAGCAGCACAGGCAGCGACGTTGTTGTGTGCTGATGAGTTGGCCTGGCGGCGCCGTGAGTGGCCGCCAGGCGCGTGAGGAATAGCCGTTATGGCACGAACAAATCTTCCGACGACCCTCTTGCCAGCGGATGTCCCGGCAGGGTTGTCTGATCCGGCAGGCACGGCGATTGACCAGGCGAATGGCATGAATATCGTGCTGGCGTCTGGCGCAGTCCCCGCCGCGCCCACCGCGCGCAACCTCTTCCTGCGGGTCGCCAATAGCGCGGCGGGCGCGCACAACGTGATCATCCGCGCAGGCGTCTATCCGCCCGCTTTCCGCAGTGGCATCGGCGATCTGACGGTCAACATCCTGGCCACCTCCACCAAGTGGATTGGGCCATTCACCGCCGCGCGTTTTGCGCAGGCGGATGGCAGCATCAATGTTGACTTTGATGCGGGCACGACCGGCACGATTACCGCGTTCCTGTCGCCAGAGCACACCATCTAACGGCGGAACACCATCGGAAGGAAGCGCGGCTCTCTCAGATGGAGGCATCGGCGTCTGAGAGTCCGCCGCTTCTTCCGCCTGGCACACACCACACCATGAGGCGCATATGCGGAATGACGACATGAGTGACGACGTATCAACCAGCGACACCAGCAGTCTGGTGCTTCCAGGCCAGCAGCCCCCTGACGCCGCGTCGCTCGATGGGCTGCCAACCATCGTCTGGTTGCGCAATCCAAAGACGGGCGTCATCAACAAATTCCAGCGGCCCATGCATGACGACACCATCGCGCGCTGCCTGAAAGATGGCCACACGCACTCGTCTGAGCGTGCGGCGCAGGCGCAGGCGGTAGAACTGGCGCGGCTGCAAGGTCGTGCGCTGCCGTCGTGGGCTTCTGAGGCGTCGGCGACGGCGGCTGCTGTGGCGAGCGGCGGCAACAAGCGGTAAGGCGGTGATGGCACATGGCGGTTCGCTCCTCGATGGCGCAACTCATCACGACGACGCGACAACTGGTGGGCGACCTGGCGGGCGCATCGCAGGATTTCGCCGACCAGGATGTGCAAGACGTGCTGGACGCGCATCGTGAGGAAATCCGCTATGAGCTGCTCACCCCGATGCCCGATATTCAGCCTGGCCAGAATGGCTCGCTCGTCGCGCAGTTCGTCTGGGCGTCGTATCAGTCGGAGTTCCAATACTGGGAGTCCGATGTCGTCATCCAGGGCCTGAACACGATCAACGACCAACCCTGGGTGGTGCTGGCGCCGGTGACCTTCGAATACATCAACGGCAAGTGGAAGTTTGCGGTGACGCTGCCCAACATCGCGACGCCACCGGGGCAATATCCGCCGGTGTATGCGGTGGGCAAGGTCTATGACATCCATGCGGCGGCGGCTGATCTGCTCGAACGCCGCATCGCGCTGCATGCCTACACCTCGTTCGATGTCACCTCAGATGGGCAGACATTGCGGCTGTCGCAGGTGATCGCGGTCTGGGAACGGCTGCGCCTGGCCTATATCGGCAAATCCTGGAACCAGGTGATCGAGATGGAACGCGCCGACCTGGCGCCCACGCAGGATGGCGCGATCACGCCGGTGCTGTCAACCAATGGCCAGAGTGGCAGCAATACGTTGCTGCCGGGTGTGCTGGGCGCGAATGTCGTCGGCTCCGGTCAGCAGGGATAAGAGGGCGCACACATGTTGGATCCACAGCAATTGGCGGCGCTGCAAGCACGCGCAGCGGCGACGCTGGACATTCCTGGGTGCGTCATTCAGCGCGTGACCATCACCGCCGACGCCTGGGGCGCAGCGAACGCCAGCGCGCCGACGACGGTTGCGACGGTCGCCTGCGGCCTGGCGAAACCCTCGGCGCAGCTCACCCAGCAGTACGCCGCGCGGCTGGGCAATCAACAGGCCTGGCTGGCGCGGTTCGCAGCTGGAACGGATGTGCGTGAGGGCGATACGTTGCTGGTGAGTGGACAGACGCTGACGGTGCAGGCGGTGTTGACGCCGCGCAGCTACAGCCTCTCGACGCAAGCGCTCGTCAGCGCGGTGCGGTAGGGCGAGGAAGAGGGGAGCGCGCACGCGATGGCAGCAGAGGAATACAACCACCTGCCTGAAATGGCGAAGGCGCTGCGCCATGCGGCGTCACAACTCGTGCGCAAGGCGTGTTTCGACATCCAGGCCAACGCCGCCGCACAGGCGCCGGTGGCCACAGGCTTCATGAAATCCGCGCTCTACGTCATCACCGGCGCGGGCGATAACACCTATGGCCAGGGCGTTGGCGACGGGCCGCTGCTGCCACCCGTGGATCCACCCACCAGCGAGACCGAAGGCGTGATTGCAGGCGGCGCAGAGTACACCGCCTATGTCGAGCTGGGCACCGCGCATATGCCTGCGCGTCCGTTCCTGCTGCCCGCCGCTGAAAGCGAACGCGAACCCTTCGAGCAGGCGTTCTCGCGGCTCGAAGACCTCCTGCGCAGTGGAAGTGGAGGCGCGCTGTGAGCATCAACGAGGCGACACGCGGCCTGGAATGGCTGCACAGCCAGCTGAGCGGCTCGCCAGCGGTCGTTGCTGCGCTGCCGGGTGGTCTGTGGCTGGGCGTCGCGCCGCTGGGGACGCCAGCGCCCTACGGCATGTATGGCCATCAGGGAGGCGCGGATATCGGGGGCGTGGCAGGCATTCGCCTGCTCTCATCGGGCGTCTATCAGGTCGTCGCCTATGGCCCGCTATCCGCCTATGCGGCAGTGAGCGCGGCGGCGGATGCGATTGACGCCGCAATCCAGCGGCAGAGCGGCGCGGCTGGCAGCGATGCGACCACACTCGCCTGTGTCCGTGAGCAACCGCTGGCGCTGCAAGAACTCGTCAATGGCGTGCCCTGGGCGCGCGTCGGCGGTCTCTATCGTCTGCTCGTCCATGCGCTCGTCTAGCGCTTGTCTAGCGACCAGCTAAGAAAGTGACTCGAAGAGGATGACATTCAACGTCAGCGCCACGATTGACCAAACCGTCCAGATTGGTCAGGAACCCTCGCCGGGGACGGGGACAGCGGCCAATCGCAAACTCAACACCATCGTGATTGAGCCGAGCGACGAGATCACGACCAAGAGCTATCGGCCTCAGGGCCACCGCCACAATGCGACCGTCACCGAGGATATGGCGCTGTCGTCCTGGACAGCCACCGGCCCGGTGGACTATCGCGAGACGCTCTATCTGATCGAGAATATCTTCGGCACAGTGACGCCGACCCTGCTCGTGGGCGCCACCAAGTCGTATCAGCGCATCTATACCGTGCCCCTATCGGGCAAGCTCTCGCCCAAGACCTGGATTGGCCAGTGGGGCGACACGAACAACGTCAACCAGATGCTCTACATGCTGCTGCACGACATCGGGATGAAGCATGACGCCGAGACCTCGCCGATGCTCTCCGGCTGCGCGGGCATCGCCCAGCCCAAGACGACCGGCGTCACCTTCACCGCAGCGCCGACGAGCGACGGCATTCAGCCCGCGGTGCGCACCCAGACGAACTATTACCTCGACACGACCGGCGCTGGCATTGGCGTGACACAGGTCACGGACGAGATCCTCAGCAGCGACTGGACGTACAAGGGCGCGTATGGCCCGCGCTGGGCCTCGAACCGCACCTATCAGTCGTTCGCGGGGCATGTGGATCTCGCGCCGAAAACGGATTGCAAGCTGACGATCGCGGAGGGGACGTTCGCGCGTGGGCTGTCGGTGGGGACGACCTACTTCCTGCGCATCCAGGATCAGGGGCCGCTCATCGAGTCGACCGACTATTTCCTGATGCAGGTGGATATGGCGGTCAAGCTCATCAAGCCAACCAAGTATGGCGACAGCAAGGGCGTCTACATGCGCGACATGGACTTTGAGATCGTCGAAGACGCGACCTGGGGCGCGGCGATGATCATCACCAGCGTCTGCGATCTGGCGACCCTATAGCGCCGGAGAGAGAGAGAAAGAGAGCGCATCATCCATGCCGCTGCGCGTTTCCCATCTGGTGGCGAACCAGGCGGACATCCATCTCGACTTTGGCGACGGCGACGATCTGACCATCACCTATCGGCCTGGCCTGGTCAATGAGCGCACGCTCGCCATGCTCAGCATCGGCGATATCAGTGATGCGGCGCAACTGACCGACATGATGGCGCGGTTCAACGCTGAGCTGTGTCGGCTCATCGTGCGCTGGGATCTGACCGACGATAACGACGTGGTCATCCCGCTCACGCCAGAGGCGCTGTCCGCGCTGCCGCTGGTGCTGCGCATCACGCTGTTGACCGAGATCGCCAAGGATTTGCGCGTGGGGGAACTGAACGGGACGACCTCGAAAGCGCCCTCACCCGCTACTTCGCCCACGGCCAGCGCCGCTGGCTAGCGCCGATTGGCGGGGTCGTCCCGGACTGGTTTACCGACATCGAACTGGCGCGGCATTGCGGCGTCGCGCCCGACTGGTTTAGTGAGCGTCCACTGATCTGGCGTGATTGGGCGCTCATCCACCTGAACGTGACCCGCGCGGTCGAGCGCCAGCGCAGTGAGAGGAGTTGAGGTCACACATGAGCATTACCGTCGCGCAACTCCTCGTCAAGGTCAACGCCGACACGAAGCACGCCGAAGAGGGCTTGAAACGCATCGGCAAAGAAGCAGGCGACTCGGCGGAACGGTCGGGCGGCCTGCTCTCGTCGTTGTTGGGGTTCACCGGCGCGGGCCTGATCGTGAATGGCCTGAGCGCCGCCTTTGGCTTCCTCAAGACCACGGTGGTGGATAGCGTCCAGCAAGGCATGACCGCCAATCAGGTGATGGCGCAGACGGTGGCCGGGCTGAAGAGCACACGCGACGCCAGTGGCATGACGGCGCAGGGCATTGACAACCTGGCGCAACACATCATGAGCATGAGTGGCATCCAGGATGATGCGACGGCGACCGGCGAGAACATGCTGCTGACGTTCACCAACATCGGCAAGAACGTCTTCCCCCAGGCGACCCAGGCGATGGCGGATATGGCCACCAAGATGAATGGCGGCGCCATTCCGGCGGCGGCGCAGATGCAGGCGACAGCTATCCTCCTCGGCAAGGCGCTGAATGACCCGGAGAAGGGCCTGACGGCGCTCTCGCGGGTTGGCGTCACCTTCGATGCGCAGCAGAAGGCGCAGATCAAGACGATGATGGCGCACAACGATATTGCGGGCGCGCAGAGCGTCATCCTCAAGGAACTCAACAAGGAGTTTGGTGGCGCGGCGGCGGCGGCGGGCCAGGCCAACGGCGGGATCGCCATCCTCTCGGCGCAGTTCGACGACATGAAACAGCGGCTCGGTCAGGCGCTGATCCCCATCCTGGTGCAATTGCTGCAATTGGTGCAGCCGCTGGCGACCGCGCTCGAAGGGCGGTTCTCTGCGGCGCTGGCGGGCATTCCCGCGCTCGTCACCGGGCTGGAGGGCGCATTCCAGTCGCTGCATCTGGCCGCGCTCGAAGCGGCGTTTGACCGCATGGCGAGTGCGGCAGAGGCGGTGGGTCGCCAGGTCGGGCAGGCCACCGCGCCAGTGATCGCGCAGTTGGGGCAGTTCATCACCGGGCATCTGCTGCCAGCGGTGACCCAGTTCGCCAACTTCGCCGCCTCGACTCTCATCCCGATGTTTGGCCAGATCGCCAGCTTCCTGGTCTCCACCCTGGGACCGGCGCTCCTGGGGCTGGCAGCGTTCGTCACCGACACGGTGCTGCCCGCGGTCGAGCAGCTCATCGGCTGGTTTCGCGCCAACGTGCTGCCTGTGCTGGAGACGCTGGTGCAGGTGGTCGTCCAGAACGTGCTGCCCGTGCTGGAGAGCCTGGCGAAAACCATCCTGGAGAAGGTTATCCCGCCCATCGAGCGTATCGTGGGCATTATCCTGCCGATTCTCATTCCGGCGTTCCAGGCGATTGGCTGGGTGATCCAGAACGTGGTCGGGCCAGTCCTGAATCTGCTGCTCACTTTGTTGGGCTTCCTGCTCAACAAACTGGCGGATTTCATTCAGGCGATTCGCGATCACCTGCCCGACGCCATCAAGGCCATCGGCGATTTCTTCAGCGGGTTGGGCACGATGCTGCATGGCACGATCACGATGTTCACCACAGCGGGGCATGACCTCGTGCAGGGCCTCATCAACGGCGTTACCGGCATGCTGGGCGCGGCGCAGAAGGCGATCAGCAATCTGGGCGGCGGCATCCTCTCCACGGTCAAGGGCGTCTTTGGCGTGCATTCGCCGTCAACCGTCTTCGCCGACATCGGCGCCAACCTGAGCCAGGGCCTCATCAACGGGGTGAAGAGTGTGGATGTGTCCAGCGCCATCAACGGCCATCTGGGCGGTGCGCTGACAGGCCTCACGTCACTGGCGAACCCGGCGATGGTGACGCAACTGGCGATCACCCCTGGCGCGCAGGCGGCGATGGCGGCGCAGAGCGCGGTCACACAGGCCATGACGACCGGCGGCGGCTTTGCGGGCGCAGCGGCGGGCGCGGGAACGCCGGTGATTCTGACGCTGGATGGACGCGCGGTCGCGCGCGGGCTGCTGCCCTATCAGGCGGGCGCTATTCGACTGGCGACGGGCATTCGGACGCAGTAAGACGACGACGACGACGACGAGGGGAGCGCACAACAGTCTATGAGCACGATCGCATCGGTTACCGCACCCCCGTTGGGTCTGGCGCCCCATCCCAGCGCAACGTTCTCTGATGGCGAACATCTGGCGGTGTTCTACAACGGCTCCAACCTGGTCTACGCGCTCTCCGCCGACCACGGCCTGACCTGGTCGGCAGTCACCACCATCATCGCCGCGCCGAACCTCAACGGCAGCCAGGCGCACTTCGATACCTGCCAGCCACCGGGCAGCGACACGCTCTATGGCGCGCTGTTGAACTACACCGGCTCTGTCTGGCAAGTCTCCCCCTATCGGCTGGCCTATGCGGCGGGCGCCGTCACGGTCACACTGGGCGCGTCCTTCGCGGTCACCAATATCGCGGTCGCTGGCGCTAATCCAGCGGCGGGTGGCACGGAACTCTCTGTGAGTTGGGATAGCGACCACACGCTCTATCATCTCGGCGTACGCACGACGGCGGGTCTCTGCCTCTACGCAGTCACGCCCTCGACGCTGGCGGTGGCCTTCTCGCTCACTAGCGGCGGCCCGGTCGCCACCAACAATAATCAGCCTGTGGTCTATGTGCCGTCTGGCGGCGCGACCGGCGCGCTGTGGCAGGCCAACGACGGCAACGCAGGCAATGACCTGACTGTCGCCAGTGTGAGTGTCACCGCGAGCGCCTATGGCGCCTGGAGCGCCAGTGTCAGTGTGGTGAACACCGCTGCTACGCCACGCGGCATTGGCGCCTTCCTCGATACGACGGGGGTCGTCGCGCAACCTGGCTTTGTGTGGAGCGATGGCGCCGGGGCGCAGATCGCGCTCTACAACGGCGTGGCCTGGTCACGGGTCATCCTGGATAACGGCGCTGGCTGCTACGGCGCCAGCGCGCAATGTGTGGGCGCTGACCTGTGGGTCAGCTATATCAATGGCGGCACCCGCCTGGCGCGACGCGCGAGTGGCGTCTGGCAGCCCAGCGTGCTGGTGGATAGCAATGGCGACCGCTCCGGCTGGACGAGCGTCAATCAGGCAACGGGCGTGCTGGTGCTGGTCTATCAGGATGCGGGATCCACGACAGTCTATGCGGCGCAGTTCAGCCTGACAGCGGCGTTGGTCTCGTTGGTCTCGGCGTGGCCCATCAGCCTGGCGACGCATCCCAGTGTAACCTTCAGCGATGGGACGCGCCTGGCGGCGTTCTGGGATGGCGCGCACCTCGACTACGCGCTCTCGACCACTGGCGGCGTCTCCTGGTCTGCCTCCACGGCCATCACCGCGCTGGCGCTCAATGGCGCGGAGATCCATTTCGACCTCTGCCAGACGGGTGATACCGTCTATGGCGCGGCGCTCACCTGGAATGCGGGCGGCGCCACCTGGCAAGTGCAGCCGTTCAGCCTGGCCTACGCGGCGGGCGTCGTCACCACCACGCTGGGCGCAGCCTTCAACGTCGCCAACGTCTCGCCAGCCACCGTCAATCCAGCGGCAGGCGGGACGGAGCTGAGCGCGTCGTGGGATAGCGACCACACGCTCTACCACGTGAGCGTGCGCACGACGACTGGCCTCGTGCTCTATGCGCTGAATCCCTCGACGCTGGCGGTGGCCTTCTCGCTCACGGCAGGCGGGCCAACGACGACGAGCCATAACCAGCCGACCGTGTACGTGCCGTCTGGCGGCGCGACCGGCGCGCTGTGGCAGGGGACGGACGCCAACGCCGATGGCGCGCCGCTCACGGTGAATAGTGTGAGTGTCACCGCGAGCGCCTATGGCGCCTGGTCTGTCGCCACGAGTGTGGCGGATACCCACGCGGCGACGACCGGCATCTATGCCACGCTGGATACAACGGGCGCGGTCGCGCAGCCGCTGTTCGCCTGGTCGGATGGGTCGGGCACCTATGTCGCGACGCGCGTGGGCGCCAGTTGGACGGTGACGCGCCTGGTGGCGACGGCGACCGACTACGGCGCCGCTGTGCAGTGCGTCGGGCCTGATCTGTGGCTCACCTTCATCAGCGGCGGCCTTCAGCTCGTCAAACGCACCAGCGGTGTCTGGGGCACACCGACGCTGCTTGACCCGATCGGTGATCGGTCGGGCTGGACCAGTGTCAACCAACTGACCGGGACGCTGACGCTGCTGTACACCAGCAGTCAGGGCAGCGCCGTCTACGCGCTCAACTATGCGCTGACGGCCACCAGCGCCAGTGACCAGCCGATGACCTGCACGATCGCGGGCGTGCCTGTGACGCTGGTCCAGGGCACGCTCAGTGGCGATCAGTCGGTGGCGCAGCGCTCGCAACTGAATTTCGTGGTCATGGATCCCACCGCCGCCTTTGTCTTCCGCGAAGGGCAGCCGGTTATCCTCTACGATGGCGCAGGCAATGTCCTGATGCGCCGCTGGGTGGGAAACTCGCAGCGCGCCCGCACCACGCAAGGGGCGCTGCTGGAGCATGCGGTAACGTGTGTGGATAATCACTACCTGGCCGATAAGCGCGTGGCGCCAGCGACCTACAGCAGCCAGACCGCAGGCTATATCTTCAACGACCTGGTGACCAACTTCCTCGCGAGTGAGGGGGTCGTAGCGGCCACAGTGGCGGCGGGGCCGGTGATTGGCAGTTTCATCTCCAACTATGCGACGGTGGCGCAGTGCTTCGACGCCATCTGCCAGAAAGCGCAAGGCTTCACCTGGTGGATTGATGATGCGCGGCGCGCATTCTTCGTCAACGCCAACCCGACGCCCGCGCCGATGACCATCACCGACACGATCATGGAACGCGGCACCGAGAGCGTCACGCACGGCAATCCGCAGTATCGCAATACGCAATACGTGCTGGGTGGCATGACCCAGACCAGCGCCCAGACCGACACATTCAAGGGCGATGGCTCGACGCGCTCGTTCACGCTGCGCTATCCGCTGGCGAGTGTGCCGACGATCACCCTCAACGGCGGCGCGCAGACGGTGGGCCTCAAGGGCATTGATACGGGCAAAAACTGGTACTGGGCCAAGGGCGACCCGGTCATCGCACAGGATAGCGGCGGCGTCGTGCTGCTCACAACCGATACGCTGAATGTGCCGGGCTACATCGGCCAGTATCCGTCCGTCACGGTCGCCAACGACGCCGCAGGCATCGCCGCACGGCAGGCGCGGGAAGGCGGCACGACCAGCGGCATTGTCGAAGCGGTCGCCAGTGACACGACGCTCGCCACCAGTGGGGATGCGTTCCAGGCGGCGGCGGGCTACCTCGCGCGCTACAGCCAGGATACCGAGACGCTGACGTTCATGACGCAGCAGGCCGGGTTCGCGCAGGGGCAGCTCGCGACCGTGAACGTGCCCGCCTACGACCTCAACAATGAGCAGATGCTCATCGAGAGTGTCACGCTCTCCGATGTCGGCCCGGCCATGTCAGAAGTGGGCGTGCTCTATTACACCATCGTCTGCGTCAAGGGGCCGCTCAACACGTCGTGGGTGCAGTTCTTCGGCGCGCTGGCCAACCAGACGCAGCCGTTCATTGACAGCATCAACCTGGGCGGCAACACCATCGTCAATCTGCTGCAACAGTTCACCGCCGCGATTGACCTGGTGGCGAACCTGACGGCGACGGTGAATGTCTGCTCATTTCCAGGCGCTGCGCTCTATCCAGGCGCGACGCTCTATCCGTGCTAACCACCACGGCGCCTACGACGACAGGAGTGTGGGCCGATGGCCATTGCGATGAAGACGACGAACACCTATGTCAATCTGCTGCAAGCCGCGCAGATGGGCGCGCTGACCGATATTGCGCCGCACTATGTGGCGATTGGCACCGGCTCCTCCGCCCCAGCGGCCACCGATACCACGCTGAATGCGGAGGTGTTTCGCAAGGCGGTCAGCAGCATCGCCGTGGGCGCATCGCCGGGCGAACTGCTCATCACGCTCTATCTCGGCCCAGCGGATAGCGTTGGGACGGTGATTGGCGAGGTGGGGGTGTTCGCAGGCGCGAGCGCAAGCGCCACGCCAGGTTCGGGTGTGCTGATGGGGCGTGCGCTCTACAGCCACACCCATACCAATGCGGAGAGCATCCAACTGGTCATTGACTGGACAAATACGACGGTCTAAAGCGGAGAGGAGGGGAGAGACACCCTATGCCCTACACACGTGTGAACTGGGTGGATGGCGCCGGTGGTGGCACGCCGATTGACGCCGCCAACCTCAATACGATGGATGCCTATATCGCCACGCTGGATACCGACGTGACCGGCTCGCAGACGCCTGCGCAAAACGCCACACCTGCCGCATCCGGCTCGGTGGCGACGCTGCTCAGCTACATCGTCTCGCAACTGCTGCTCATCGGTGGCGGCGCGAACTGGTATAGCGCCCCCGCCGAGACGCTGGCCGCACTGCACTCCCAGCAGACCACGAATACGAGCAATATCTCAGCGCTTTCGGGGAGCAAAGCGAACAAGAGTGGCGACACGTTCAGCGGGCAAGTCTATGTCGTCGCGCCCGATATTCTGGCGGCGGGCCACCAGGAAAGCGGCTTCTGCGGGATCTATAATGGCACGCCCAGCAGCGGCCAATTCTATGGCTGCCCGGTGAATTTCAAGACGCAACTGACGAACAACCCGTCGTCTATCACCCTCAGCATGGGCATTCGCAATTCTGGCTCCTCGTCGACCTTCGCCGATGTGTGGAGTGTCTACGGGTTCCGCATTGTGGCGAAGGCGGCGTCGTCAGCGGTCATTGACGTGGCGGGCACCTATACGACGGTCGGCAACTGCCTGCTTGCGGTGGATGAGGCGGCACAGACGTTTGACCACCACTGCGATGGCAGACTCCCGAATGGCGCGCTCTGTGGCGCGGTGCATCGCGCGCTGCCGCTCGCGGCGCTGGATAGCCATGACGGCTATGCGAGCGAGGGGCAGGAGCAGCCGCTCACCTTCACCTGCCCAGAGTGTGGCGCGACGGAGACGTTCTGGCAGCACTTCACCAGCGCTGACGAGGCGGATACGACGCCGCAAGGCACGGGGGAGTTTGTGACGACACGTGGCGAGCAGGCGCGGCTCATTCGCGCGCTGATGCGGCTCCGTGGCCTGCCGGTGGCGGCGTGAGTCGCACGGCGGCGCTGGGCGTGACGATGCGCACGCGATCATCATCAGCATCATCATCAGGGGCAACGAGCATGATGCACCCGACAGGGAACGGCGGGCAGCGCGACATGGCCGATTTTGAGCGACTTGAAGGCAAGATCGACGGGCTAGCGGGCGAGGTGCAGTCGGTGAAGGTGCTCGTTGCGTCCATGATGCCGCGTGCGGAGGTGGAGGCGGTCGCTGCACGGCGCGTCTCACTCGATACCTACGCCAGCGACCAGCGTGAAGTGGCGGCGCGTCTCACGCGCCTGGAGGCGTCTCCGACGCGGCTGCTGGGCTGGATTGGCGCAGGCGTCGGCTGCCTGGGCACGCTGGTCAGCATCGCCAGCGTCAGTTTCTTCGTGCTGGAGTTCGTGTTGACCCACTACAAGCCGTGAGTGAGTAGGAAGGAAGGAGGCGGACACACGATGTCGTTAGCACCCATGACGCCGGGCGATTTGATCTTCGTGCGGCAAAACGATTGGAGCGGGCAGCTCATCGCGCAGGAGACGCGCGGGCCATACAGCCATGTGCAGATCGTGGTAAGCGCCACGGCGGTCATCGAGGCGTTACCGCGTGGCATCACGCGCACCTCGCTGACGAGTGACACGCTGCCCGCGCCTGCGGATGTCGCGCCGACCGGGCGACGGCTGGCGGTTGACCGACGCGCGCATGCGCTGGGCTGGCTGGCGTCGCAGGTGGGGCAGGGCTATGGCTGGCTCGACCTGCTCGGCGATGTCGTAGGCATCCTGTTGCCGCCACAATTGGGGGGCCGCACACCGCTGCTGGTCGCGCCGTCGCGCTATGACTGCTCTGACCTGGCGACGCGCTTCCTGGTGCTGGCGGGGCATAAGTGGTTGCCGGATGCGCTGGCGATGGATCCCGCGCGGGTCTCGCCCAACGACCTGGCGCGAGCGACTGGTGTGCTGAAATCATGAGCACCCTGACCGTCGCGCAGGCGCGCTCAGACGCCGCCGCCGCTGGCTTCACGGGCGCCGCGCTGGATACCATCGTGGCGATCGCGCAGGCGGAGTCCTCGCTGGTCACTGATGCGCGCAACGTCAATGCGGATAGTCACACGTTTCCCGATGGGCACACAGGGCCGTCTACCGACCGGGGCATTTTGCAGATCAACGACTGGTGGTGGCCGCAGGTGACCTCGGCGATGGCGGACGACCCGGCGGTCGCGTTCCAGTGGGGCTGGACGATCTCGCAGAGCGGCACGGACTTCAGCGCCTGGGCGACCTACGAGAGCGGCGCCTATCTCGCCTATATGCCGCCACCGACGCCAGCGCCGACAGGGACAGGGACAGGGATATCAGGAGGGAACAACGGGATGCTACTGACGGGCGAACTCGCGCCATTGGGCCTGGCGCACCGACAATCGGAGTTTATCATCGCGCCCGTTGGCCCAAACACGGGCCAGCGCATCTTCGGCGCCTGCGGACCAACGGCGCTGGCCTCCGCTGCGACCGCCGCGCTGCAACGTCTGGTGACAGCAGAGCAGGTGTTCGCGCTGATGGAGCCACGCGGTCTCTGTGACGCTGAGGGCGTCTCTGATGATGGCAAGATCGCCGCAGCGGCCAGCGCCGCTGGTGGCCTGGGTCTATCCATCCTGGAGCACTATCCCTATGCCAATGACATGTGGGCAGGCTGGCCGAACTTCCTGGGCTGGCATATCGGCTCACAGGCGCATCCAACGGTGCTCGAACTGGCGAATGGACAGGCGCTGGTTGACGAGATCAGCGGCGCCAGCGAGAACGCCGTGGGCCTCAAATACCACTTCATCTGTCTGCTGAAAAAGCACCCTGGCGGCATGAGCGCCTATGCGGGCCGCGCGTTGCCGAGCGGCTACTGGGCTTGCGATGGTGACTCGTTCGCAGGTGGCAACAATCGCGCCAACGGGTTCAATGCAGCGGATGAGTTGCAATTCTATAGTGATGCGACGCTTTCAGCGGCGCTCCCGTGCGCGGCGATTGCGTTTGCGCGTGTGGCGACGCCGCCGACGAGTGGAGGAGGGACAGGGACAACGATGTGGCATCAGGTGAGCGCGAGTCCGCTGGTGATGGCGGATAGCAACAATGTCGAGACGCATTTCGCGATGGCGGCCTATCTGGCGGCGAATCCGACGCTAGGCGATGTCGTGAGCGGCTGTCCAGGTGAGACCTATATTGACAATGGCGAGACCAGCATTCTGCCGCTCGATGGCGCAACCTCGCTGGTCTACGTCAAGGCGACTGGCGCGGCGCATCCTGACCTGACAGGCGGCGTGCTGTGGTCACTCCATCAGTGGCTCGCTGAGGCGCAAGCCACCCTGGCGACGGCGCAGAGTGACCTGGCAGCGGCGCAGGCCGAGATCCAAACGTTGAAGAATACGCCGCCACCTGCGCCGGTACAGGTGCCTGTGCCTGAACCGCTGACGCCCACGCAACAGGCGGCGATAGATGCGATTGCGGCGATCCGCGCGGCGCTGGCCTGACGTGCGACGATGGTTGGCCTACGCGCCAAAGGAGGGAACGAGACCTATGACCAGTGATGTCCTGGCGGCCTACGCCGTCACGATTGCGGCGCTCGTCTCCGCAGTCATCAGCACGATTGTCAAACCGCTTATCGAGAGTTTGCCCTTCGCGAATCCCAACCAGCCGGGGTATATCGCGGCGGCGCATGATGCGCTGCTGCGCGCGGCCAATGTCCTGCTGAACTGCGCGGGCGTAGCGATCATGGCAATCACCCACGGCCAGCTATCCGTGGCGAACTGGCTACCGCTGGCGTTGCAGATTTTCGTGCAGGCGCTTGGGTCGCACTCGCTGTATAACACGATCAAAAACCCATCGCCCGCGCTTGCCACGACGACGGCTGGCGCGCCCTCGCCGCAGGTGGTTGCGGCGGCAATGACGGCGGCAATGGCAGCCACTGAGCGGCCAGCCGCATCGTTCAGCGTGGCGCGTCCCAATGGCCTGGTGACGCCAGCGGATCCCCCCGACAGTGACGGCAGGCCAACCCTGTTGCGCTAAGAGCCGCACCCACGCGCGATACAATCCGCAAACACACAGATGCGCCCCTGGCCACTCAGCCAGGGGCGCATCGGGGTATCCTCGCGTGGGTTGGGGTAGGCTAGCCGTGGCGAATCAGCCACCGCCACAGCGCGTCATCCTGCATCGCCATCACCTCCGCCCGCGTGGGGCTGCTCGTCGTTGGCCACAGGCGCGAGTGCCAGCAGCCGCGTCTCTAGCTGGCTATTCAGCCGCTCCCAGGCGGCGGCCCTGGCGGCGGCCCTGGCGGCGGCCC
>VFSW01002482.1_pt1 | contig 27852 bp, 31 predicted proteins | sample 5358111 | NCBI WGS metagenome assembly VFSW01 (sample SAMN11554181, study PRJNA540505) | mine drainage metagenome | isolation source: sediment from site ElyBrook_90M | place: USA: Ely Copper Mine, Vershire, VT | collected 2017 | reverse complement strand
CTTGCCGGGGTGATGGAACTGGTAGACGTGCCGGACTCAAAATCCGGTGCCTGAGAGGGCGTGGGGGTTCGAGTCCCCCCCCCGGCACCAAATTTAGTTGTCAACCGATTCAGTATGCAGCACGTTGTAGGCAGCGACACCCGAGTGTCGGCAAATATGCCAAGTATCTTAAACTGACTAGGAGTTTACAAATGAGCAAACTGTTGTCCACGCTGATCGCTGCCGTTTTCGCTGCCGTTTCTTTCTCCGCTGTTGCTGCAGACGCTGCGCCTGCAAAGGATGCCGCGATGACTGCATCTGCTCCTGCAAAGGCAGATGAAGCAAAGCCTGCCAAGAAGGCAAAGCATCACAAGAAGGCAAAGAAAGCCAAGAAGGAAGAAAAGAAGGCTGAAGAAGCTGCACCCGCTGCCAAGTAATCAGGATGTAAGTTGAAGAAGGCAGGGGAAACCCTGCCTTTATCATTTTCGAAAAATGATCTGGAAACCACATGTCACCGTCGCTGCCGTAATCGAGCGCGAAAACCGTTTTTTGCTGGTCGAGGAGCACACCGCGCGGGGCCTGCGTTTCAATCAGCCGGCCGGACACTGGGAGTCCGACGAGACGCTGACGTCCGGCACGATACGCGAGGCGCTCGAGGAATCGGCTTATGATTTCGAGCCGGAATATCTGATCGGCGTTTACCGCTGGCATGCTGCAGAATCCGACACCACTTACCTGCGCTTCGCCTTTGGCGGAAACCTTGCCGATCATCATCCCGAGCGTTCGTTGGACAGCGGCATCGTGCGCACGGTGTGGCTGACGATAAACGAGATGCGCGCCAATCAGGCGCTGCACCGCAGTCCTTTGGTATTGCGCTGCTGCGAGGATTATCTTGCGGGCAGGCGCTATCCGCTCGACCTTCTGGTTCACTATGACTAAGCGCGTCGTCGTCGGCATGTCGGGGGGGGTGGACTCCTCGGTCACCGCGTTGCTCTTGAAGCTGCAGGGCTATGACGTGATCGGCCTGTTCATGAAGAACTGGGAGGACGACGATGACGGAGAATACTGTTCCTCCCGCCAGGATCTGATCGATGCGGTATCGGTGGCCGACAACATCGGCATACCGATCGAGGCGGTGAATTTCGCGAAGGAATACAAGGATCGCGTGTTCAGCGCCTTCCTTGAAGAATATCAGGCAGGCCGCACGCCCAACCCGGACATCCTGTGCAACGCCGAGATCAAGTTCAAGGCCTTTCTGGATCACGCGATCGCGCTTGGCGCAGACACCATCGCGACCGGGCATTATGCGAAGGTACGCGAGGCGGACGGGCTGTTTCAGCTCTTGAAGGCGGACGATCGCGGCAAGGATCAGAGCTATTTTTTGCATCGGTTGAACCAGATGCAGTTGAGCCGCGCGATGTTTCCTCTGGGCAATCTGCAAAAATCCGAAGTGCGCGAGATTGCGAAGCAGAACGGGCTTTGCAACTTCGCAAAGAAGGACAGTACCGGCATCTGCTTTATCGGCGAGCGTCCGTTCCGCGAATTCTTGAACCGCTATCTGCCGATGATGCCCGGAGAGATGCGCACGCCGGAAGGACGCCTGGTCGGGAAACATGTCGGCTTGTCTTTCTATACGATAGGCCAGCGGCAGGGTTTGGGGATAGGGGGAGACAGGGACTCGAGCGGGGAACCCTGGTTTGTCGCGGGCAAGGACATCGGAAACAACCGGTTGATCGTGGTGCAGGGGCACGGCCATGCTGCGCTCTTGTCCACCCATCTTGCAGCACTCGATGCGCACTGGATCAGCGGCAAGGCCCCGCTCGTCGATCATCCGTATGCTGCGAAGACGCGCTATCGCCAGGCGGATGCGGCCTGCCGCATCACGGCGCTTGAAGGATCAGAGTGTTCCGTTTCGTTCGATGAGCCGCAATGGGCGGTCACCCCCGGCCAGTCGGTCGTCTTCTATGACGGCGAAGTATGTCTGGGTGGCGCCATCATCGAGGCTGCTTGAAACCCCGAATCGCGGACATGTGCTAGAATTCCCGCATGAAACTTGCCCTGAACAATCCCATGGTAAAGCAGCGCACCCTGAAGTCTTCCGTCACGGTGACAGGGGTCGGCCTGCACAGCGGTGAAAAGGTCACGCTGACCTTGCGTCCGGGCGCAGTAGATGGCGGCATCGTGTTTCGCCGCGTGGACGTCAAGCCCGTCTGCGAAATGCAGGCGCGCGCCGATCTGGTCTATGACACGAGACTCTCCACCTGTATGGAATACAACGGGGTCAGGGTGGCCACGATAGAGCATCTGATGTCGGCCTTCGCAGGCCTCGGGATAGACAATGCCTGCGTGGAGATGAACGGCTCTGAAGTGCCCATCATGGATGGCAGCGCGGGCACTTTCATCTTCCTGTTGCAGTCCGCGGGCATCGTCGAGCAGTCCTCGGCCAAGAAATTCATCCGGATCAAAAAGCCTGTCGAAGTGGTGCAGGGCGACAAATGGGTGAAGTTCGAACCCTATAACGGCTACAAGCTGACCTTCACGATCGATTTCTCCCATCCGGTGTTTGCAGACACCCGGCAGCATGTGGCGATAGAGCTCGACGAGAATTCATACATCCGCGACATCAGCCGCGCGCGCACCTTCGGATTCATGCAGGATGTGGAGTACATGCGCTCGCAGGGCTTGGCACTCGGCGGCAGCCTCGACAACGCGATCGTGATGGACGACTACCGTGTGCTCAATGCGGACGGGTTGCGTTTCGAGGACGAGTTCGTCAAGCACAAGGTGCTGGATGCGATCGGCGACCTTTATCTGCTGGGGCATCCGGTCATCGGCGCTTTCTCGGGCTTCAAGTCCGGCCATGCGTTGAACAATGCGCTCTTGCGCGCGCTGCTTGCCGATGAGGATGCGTGGGAATTCGTCACGTTCGACAATGTGGAAGATGCGCCGGCCTCGCTGCGTCTGCACGCGGCCTAGGAAGACAAATGCTGATCATGCGGCTGCTCCTGGTCGTGGCCACATTGCTGCTGGTGATCCTGGGCGGCCTGTACATCTTCACTCGCAAACAGCGCTATCTGAAGCTTGCCTGGCAGGTTGTGCGCTTCATGGTATTGCTGTTGCTGGTGTTCGCGCTGCTTTATGTGCTGGAACGCTATGTGCTCGTGGCCTGGCGGGTGTTTCTGTAACCCTAATCCCGGGAAAATTTTTCCAGCGCCTGTTTCAGCGGCGAATCGGGCAGATGCTCGCTTAATTCATGCAGCCGGTCACGCGCCTTCGCACTCAGGATGCGCGGAGTGCGTCTGGGCGGCGGGACGGTGTAGGTAACTTGCACCCTGACCCTGATTCCGCTAACCTCGCAGCCCCTGTCCTGCAGCCGGGTCACGATTTGGGGCGCGAGCTGGCGCAGTTTTGCAGCCACCGTGCCGTTGGTTGCCGCCACGCTGAGCGTGCCGTTGCGCAATCCGGTCACATGGCAGGAGTCGGCCAGGTAGGTAGGTGCCGTGCTGCAAAACTGCTGCTGCAGTCCGGTCAGCGCCTGGTAGGTGTTGAGCAGTGAACGCAGTGTCGGGTCGCCGCTCAACAGGGATTTCAATGGTTGGGCCAAGATTGTCGCTTTCGGATTTCGAGGAGTAGGCATGAATATTATTCTAGTTTCCAGTCGTTGGGCAGGGTCTCGCAGCATCTATCTGGGCGCAAAGCAGATGACGCTGCTGCTGTTGCTGTTTTTCGGCCTGATGTCCATTGCGGTGATCGGCGTGCAGTTTGCGCTGCTGCGCTTTGCTCCGGAAGATTTGGCGCGCGAATTGAAGATGCCGGCACGTTTGAGTCAGCAGGCCTATGAGCGCAACAGCCTGGATACGCTGGCCATCAAACTGGGCGAGATGCAGGCGCGCATACAGCGCCTGGATGCGCTGGGCGGCCGTCTGGTGAAGTTGACCGGCATGAAGCCGTCCGAATTCCAGTTTGAACAGCCCCCCGCGCAAGGCGGACCGCTGGTAAGCTCGGGCATTTTGTCCCAGTCAACCCTGGCGGATCAGATCAGGGCGTTGACCGGCGTCGTGTCAGACAGGTCGGACAAGCTGATGGCGCTTGAAACGCTTCTGATGCAAAACCAGTTGAAGCGCGAGCTTCTGCCTTCTGCGGCGCCTGTCAAAGATATTGTTTATACCTCCAATTTCGGCTGGCGCATCGATCCTTTCACTGGCAGGAATGCGATGCACGAGGGGGTGGATTTCATGGCGGAGGCGGGTACGCCCTTCTATGCCTCGGCAGGCGGTGTGGTGGTGTATGCGGCGTTGCATCCCCAGTATGGTAATATGGTCGAGATCGATCACGGCAATGATGTCGTGACGCGTTATGCCCATGCATCCAGACTGTTTGTCAGGGTAGGACAGGTGGTGAGGCGCGGCGACAAGCTGGGCGAAGTCGGCAGCACCGGGCGTTCCACGGGCAATCATTTGCACTTCGAAGTCAGGTACAAGGGCATGGCCCAGAATCCTGTGCGTTTTTTGCAAGCTGGTTAGTTAAAACAGAGTCGTCTTAAATTTTCTTGGCAAGAGGTTGCGATACATCTTGCGCTATGGTTGATAAAACATGATTTCAAAAGCATTGAAAAGTATTTTCGGCAGTCGCAACGATCGCCTGTTGAAGCAATATCGCCTTACCGTCAAAGAGATAAACAAACTGGAAGCAGACATCGCGAAGCTTGGCGATGACGAGCTGCGCGGAAAAACTGCGGATTTCAGGCAGCGTTATGCCAAGGGTGAGACGCTGGACAGCATGCTGCCGGAGGCGTTCGCCGTGGTGCGCGAGGCGGGCAAACGCGCGCTCAACATGCGCCATTACGACGTGCAGATGATAGGCGGCATGGTGCTGCATTACGGCAAGATCGCCGAGATGCGCACGGGCGAAGGCAAGACGCTGATGGCGACGTTGCCCGTGTACCTGAATGCGATCACCGGGCTTGGCGTGCATGTGGTGACGGTCAACGATTATCTCGCATCGCGCGATGCGGCGTGGATGGGCAGGCTGTACGGTTTTCTGGGTCTGACTGTCGGCGTGATCGTCTCGCAGATGGATACATCCGAGAAGCAGGCCGCCTATGCCGCAGACATCACCTATGGCACCAACAACGAATTCGGCTTCGATTACCTGCGCGACAACATGGCGAGCCACATCTCGGAGCGCTTCCAGCGCAAGCTCCATTTTGCGATCGTGGACGAGGTGGACTCGATCCTGATCGACGAGGCCAGGACGCCGCTGATCATCTCGGGTCAGGCAGAGGGCGATGTCGATGTCTATGTGAAGATCGATGCGCTGGCGATGAAGCTTGTGCGCCAGGCCGGAGAAGACGGGCCGGGCGACTATTCGGTGGACGAAAAGAATCACCAGATCCTGCTCTCCGAAGCTGGCCATGAGCACGCGGAACAAATACTCACCGAGGCGGGACTGCTGCCGCCCAACGGCAGCCTCTACGATGCCTCGAACATCTCGCTGATACACCATCTCTATGCCGCGCTGCGCGCGCATGCGCTCTACCACAGGGATCAGAACTATGTGGTGCAGAACGGCGAAGTGGTCATCGTGGACGAGCACACGGGCCGATTGATGTCGGGGCGGCGCTGGTCCGACGGGCTGCATCAGGCCGTGGAAGCCAAGGAAGGCGTGGAGATCAAGAAGGAAAACCAGACGCTGGCCTCGATCACCTTCCAGAATTATTTCCGCATGTACGACAAGCTCGGGGGCATGACCGGAACGGCGGACACCGAGGCTTACGAATTCCAGCAGATCTACAACCTCGAGACGGTGATCATCCCGCCCAACCGCCCGACGGTGCGTCGTGACATGATGGACAAGGTGTATCTCACCGCGATGGAAAAATACCGCGCGGTGATCATAGACATCAAGGACTGTCATGAGCGCGGCCAGCCGGTGCTGGTGGGCACGACGTCCATCGAGAACTCCGAACTGCTCTCGCAGCTTCTGGATCGGGAGAAGCTGCCGCATCAGGTGTTGAATGCCAAACAGCATGCGAGGGAAGCCGAGATCGTCGCCCAGGCGGGCCAGCCCAAAATGATCACCATCGCCACCAACATGGCAGGGCGCGGAACCGACATCGTGCTGGGCGGCAGCATAGAGCACCAGATTGAGAAGATACGGCAGGACCAGAGTCTGGACCAGGCTGCGATCGATGCGCGCATCGAAAAACTCAAGCAGGACTGGCAAGGCGTGCACGAGCAGGTGATCAGGAGCGGCGGGCTGCACATCATAGGCACGGAACGCCACGAGTCCAGGCGCGTGGACAACCAGTTGCGAGGCCGCTCGGGACGTCAGGGCGATCCGGGTTCCAGTCGGTTCTATCTCTCTCTGGAAGACCCGCTGCTGCGCATCTTCGCATCCGACAGGGTCGCTGCGATCATGAACAAGTTCAAGCTGCCCGAGGGCGAGGCGATCGAGCATGTGTGGGTGACGCGCGCGATCGAGAATGCGCAGCGCAAGGTGGAGGCGCGCAACTTCGATACGCGCAAACAGATACTCGAATACGACGACGTGGCTAACGACCAGCGCAAGGTGATCTACCAGCAGCGCACCGAGCTGATGGAAAGCGAGGACATCTCCGAGACCATTGCGGGGATGCGCGATGGCGTGCTGGACGACATGATCAGCCTGTATATCGTGCCGCACAGCATGGAAGAGCAGTGGGATGTGGCGGGTCTCGAGAAGGCGCTCGCGGCGGAATTCCGGCTCGAACTGCCCCTTGCCAAATGGCTGAACGATGAGAAGGCGCTGGATGAGGCGGGATTGCGCGCGCGCATCTTCGGGCACGCAAAGGAGGCATACCGGGCCAAGGTGGACAAAGTGGGCAGCGAGATGATGCACCACTACGAGCGAGCGATCATGCTGCAGAGCGTGGACATGCACTGGCGCGAGCACCTGGCATCGCTGGACCATCTGCGCCAGGGCATACATCTGCGCGGTTATGCGCAGAAGAACCCCAAGCAGGAATACAAGCGCGAGGCTTTCGAGCTGTTCTCGATGATGCTGGACGTGATTAAGCGCGAAGTGATACAGGTGCTGATGAACGTCGAGATACGCAGCGAGGCGGAGATCGAGCCCGTGCAGGCCGCGCCGGTGGATGTGCAGTACCATCATGCGGACTATGAGGAAGCGCTGTCCCAGAGCGCTTCGGACGAGAAGGGTGAAACACCGATGGTTCGCACAGGGAAGAAGGTCGGGCGCAACGATCCCTGCCCGTGCGGGTCGGGCAAGAAATACAAGCAATGCCACGGGCAACTGAGTTGAAGGAGTAGGCAATGTCATTAGTGATAGACACGCTGCGCGCATCACCGATCACCGAAGAGCTGAGCGATGCGGAGGTCGAGATTTTGTCCGAGCTGTTCGAGGTTCAGGATTACGGGGCGGGCGATGTGATCGTCAAGCCCAATGACGAGCAGCCGGACAATCTTTACATCCTTGCCTCGGGCGATATCGAGGTCAAAATAGAAAGCGCGGTGGAGAAGGCGGTCATCCATGTGCTGAAGCCGGGCGATCTGGCAGGCATGATCACCTTTGCAGGAGGCGCGGCATCGCAAATCAGCGCAACGCTTTACGCGGTGGGGCCTACCCAGGTGATCAGCATGCAGCGGTTGAGGTTCGAGTCTCTGCTTAATTCGCATCCCAAGCTGGTCTATCGCGTGATGCGAGGCATCATACGCAACATGCACGGCATCGTGCGGCGCGTGAACAGCGAATCGGCCGAGCTCTCGAACTACATCTACAAGACCGGTGGTCGTTATTAGGAGAATGCAATGCCGGTAAATCTGAATCCGCCTACTTCGGCATTGCCGGTAGCAGGCGTTGCATTGGGCATCGCGCGGGCCAACATCAAGCGCGAGAACCGCAAGGATCTCCTGGTCATCGGATTGTGCGAGGATGCCAGGGTCGCAGGCGTGTTCACCAAGAACCGTTTTTGCGCGGCGCCCGTGACCGTTGCGAAGGAGCACCTCGCTGCGGGCAAAGGCATACGCGCGCTGGTGGTGAACACCGGAAACGCGAATGCGGGAACGGGCGAGCAGGGTTTGCAGGATGCGCGGGATACCTGTGCTGCGCTGGCAGGACTTTTGAACTGCAGGGCGGACCAGATACTGCCCTTCTCGACCGGCGTGATCATGGAGCCCCTGCCTGTTGCAAAGATCGCGGCAGGGCTGCCCGCCGCGGTGGCCGACATGGTAGAGGACAACTGGCTCGATGCGGCAGAGGCGATCATGACGACCGACATCGTCGCCAAGGCGGTGTCGAAGCGCATCTCTATGGATGGGGGCGATGTCACGATCACCGGCATCGCCAAGGGTTCAGGCATGATACATCCCAACATGGCGACCATGCTGGGCTATATCGCGACGGATGCGGCGGTCTCCCCACCGCTGCTTCAGAAGATAGTGAGCGATGCCGCTAACCGTTCGTTCAACTGCATCACCGTGGATGGCGATACTTCCACAAACGATGCGCTGATGCTGATCGCGACCGGGAAATCGGGAATTACCGAGGTGAACGACGCGGGAAGCCAAAATTATCATACCCTTTTCGAGGCGATCACCGAAGTCGCGGTTCTTCTTGCGCAGGCCATCGTGCGCGACGGCGAAGGGGCGACCAAGTTCATCACGGTTGCAATCGAAGGCGGAAGAGATGAAGAAGAATGCAGGAAGATAGGCTATGCGATCGCGCATTCGCCATTGGTCAAGACCGCTTTCTTTGCATCCGATCCCAACCTTGGGCGCATCCTGGCCGCGATCGGCTATGCGGGCGTAGAGGATCTGGATGTGTCGATGCTCAAGCTCTATCTCGACGATGTGCTGGTCGCCGAAAATGGCGGCAGGGCGCAAAGCTACAGGGAGGAAGACGGCCAGCGCGTGATGAAGCAATCCGACATTGCGATACGCGTGGCGCTGAACCGGGGAAGTGCGAAGGCCACGCTCTGGACCTGTGATTTTTCCTACGACTACGTGAAGATCAACGCGAGCTACCGAAGCTAATTTTATCAGGCTGTTCGTGTTGAACTTGTCGAAACATGAATGGCAGAATAACAAAATCGTCGGGGGTAGCCCGACAGCTAGTCACTTTTTCTTGCGTCGCCAAGAGAAAGTAACCAAAAAGAAGGCGACCCCGGTTTGTCGCCGCTTCGCGGTCCCCTGCGTTGCTCGACTGGTCAGGCGGCTGTGGAACTCGCACTTCGTGCTTAAACAGTCCTCGCCGACATCTCCTGACCAGCATTTGCTACTCGGCGACGCACAGGGGGTTAGGCTGGTACATAGAAGGATTCATGTTAAATGGATAAACTCGATCAGTTTCTCGACCGCGCCGAAGGCCTGCTCTCCAGGCTTGAGATCATGCTGCCCTCATCAAAAGTGCAGGCGCCCGACTTTGAGGCGGGCGCCGCCTTCCGCTGGAACCACGTCAGGCGAACGCTTAATCCGGTTCAAAATTTCCAGCGCATCGCGTTGTCCGATCTGCTCGGCATCGACGATCAGAAAAACCGCATTGCGCAGAACACGCTCCAGTTCGTCAGGGGCGGGACTGCGAACAACGTGCTGCTCTCTGGCGCGCGCGGAACCGGCAAATCGTCGCTGGTGAAGGCGCTGCTCAACGAATATGCCGGGCAATCGCTGCGCGTGATCCAGATCGACAAGCAGGGGATTGCCGATCTGCCGCTGATCGTGGAACTGGTACAGGGCAGGTCAGAGCGTTTCATCCTGTATTGCGATGACCTCTCCTTCAATGCGGACGAGGCGGGTTACCAGACGCTCAAGGCGGCACTCGACGGCGATCTGGTCGCATTCTCGGATAATCTCCTGATCTATGCGACCTCGAACCGCCGCCATCTGATGCCGGATTACATGAGCGAAAATCTCGCAGCAAGGCATGAGGGAGACGAAATTCACCCCGCGGAGAGCGTGGAGGAGAAGGTCTCGCTGTCAGAACGCTTCGGCCTTTGGATTTCCTTCTATCCTTTCGGCCAGGACGAATATCTGGCGATCGCCGCACGTTGGCTCGAGCTTCACGGATGGCAACACGGCATGACCGAGGAGGTGCGCCGCGCGGCGCTGCAATGGTCCCTGTCGCGGGGCGCGCGCAGCGGACGGGTGGCAGGACAGTTTGCGCGCGACTGGTGCGGCAGGGAGAGTCTTAAAGGGTAATACTGTTTTTTGGTATTCCGGACGCGCTTAAACGTAACCTGCGGCAATGGCGGTGATCGCCACGGACAGTGCGGAAAGCCATCCCAGCGTGCCGATGTACCGGGTTTCTTCACTGTCCAGCTTTTGCGATGATTGCACTTTCATGGTGATTCTCCTGTTGAGATGGATCGGATGTTTGATCGCGATATTCTGCGATGCGGCTTACAGACTGGCTGCGACGCCGGCTACCAGCACGGCTGCTGCGGTGAGCCAGCCGAGTTCGCCTACGAATTTGACGTCTTCTTTCGAGAGGGCTTGGCTGTCCCGGCTGTCTGCCTCGACAGTATCCTGCCCGAGTTCACGAATTTCCTTTGCAGCGGCCTGTTCGGCCAATTTCTGGTTTGCTTGCATGATTGTGATCTCCTTGTAAGGGTGTAAAATCGATCGTTGTGGCGATTCATACGGGCCATTGCCTTGTCAGTCAGGGGGGGAGACCGTTTCGGGCTGAACAGCTTGTGCAAAACCGCCACAGGACAAATACTAGACCTGCTTCCTTACGCGAACCTGAATGAATTACGAATATGCGCATACTCATTGTTGAAGATGATCCTTCGCAGGTCGCCATCCTGTTTCATGCGTTCAATAAACCCGGATATACGGTCATGCACGAGAACGACGGCAAGCGGGCGGACCATCTTTTGGCCGTGCATGAATTCGATGTGGTCATTCTGGACATGGGGCTGCCGGGCATGGACGGTGTCGATGTCCTGCGCCGTTTGCGCCACCGGAAGAACAATGTGCCGGTGCTGATACTGACTGCCCGGGACGAGGTGCAGGATCGTGTGCTGGGACTCGATATGGGCGCGGACGATTACCTGACCAAGCCATTTGATGTCAGCGAGCTGGAAGCCAGGGTCAGGTCGCTGATCCGGCGCGGGCATTCGGGCAGCGGAGCGAAACTGCAGGTGGGCGCGTTGAGCCTTGATACGGTGGGCCGTTTGGCCACCCTGGATGGCCAGCCGCTGGAATTGTCGGCGCGCGAGTTGAATGTGCTCGAGGTGTTGGTGCTTAACGCAGGGCGCGTGGTGAGCAAGGAAAGATTGAGCGAGCAGCTTTCCGGCCTTGGGGATCTGGTGAGCGACAATGCGGTCGAGGTCTACATGCACCGCCTGCGCAAGCACCTCAAGGATGGCGGGATCCAAATCCGCACCATGCGCGGCCTGGGTTATATGCTGGAAAAGCAGTAATGCGCTGCGGCTCGGTATGCGCAGGACGGAATCCGAAGGTTCGCGGGGGTTACCAGGGCTCCATCATCCACATCGGGTAGTAGTTGTAGGGATAATTCAAATCGACCTGGCGCTTCGGCCACAGATAGATTTCTTCGGCAGCGATGAGCGGGAAGAGGTAATCGTATTCCCCGATTTTTCCTGAGACAGGGGGCTGCAGCGTTCCCGCCACGGTCACTTCCCTTCCTGCAGCATAGATGACCGGATCATAGAATCCCGGGCTGCATGCCATGAAGCGTCCGTCCGACTTGTCCTCTTCTTCCGGGCGCGCCGCCGAGTCGAGCGCATGGCTCACCACCTGGAAGCAGGTTTCATTTTTCTTGGGTGTCACCGTTGCGATGGTCCCGCCCCAGCGCACCTTGTTTCCGGCGAAATTCTGCGTCTGGGCCGCGAGCGGTGTGATGTTGGTGAAAGGGCCTGTCGCAAGTTTTACGGGCGGCTGGGTTGCGCAAGCGGCTAGCGTCAAGACCGGCAGCAGCCAGATTGGTTTTTTCATCATCGCACTCCTTCCCGTTCATTTTGGGGGATATGCCTGAGAGATGAAAACGCCGCGCAAGTTCAATTTGGATGTGCCTATGGGCATGCGCTTCATGAGGGAAGGGATGGGGGCTGGCGGAAGCGGTGAGATTCGAACTCACGGAGGACTCGCATCCTCGCTAGTTTTCAAGACTAGTGCCTTAAACCGCTCGGCCACACTTCCCGTATCTTGACAGCCCATGTCAGGGCTTTTGAAGGCGCGCATTTTGACTTAAGGCGCGCAGCGTGTCCAGAATTTTTTAACTCATCGCCAACTTGCGAAACAAATAGGCATTAGCTTTCGTGAAGCAGCATTGGGCGTGCATAACCGCCTAAATGGTCAAAATTCAGTGCACGCCAACAGACCAGCCTATACCATAATCTGGTCCGATGCTGAATAGGTAAGATCGTGTCTATCTGTGCTGAATTGAAAGCTCTTGTATCTGTCAGTTTGTAACGTACAATGCACGCTATGTATGCAGTCGAAGATTACCTAACTGACGATGGGCATGACCCTTTTAAGGAAGGTCTTGAGAATCTTCCAGACCGCCAAGCCAGAGCCCGCGTTTTGATCAGGGCGCAGCGTATGGTTTCCGGAAATTGTGGGGACTGCAAGCCTATTGCCGAAGGTGTTTGGAAATTGCATATCGACTATGGTCCAGGCTATCGAGTGTATTACGCCTGAGCGGAAAAAAGCTTCTGCTGATTCTCGTGGATGGCGATAAGCGCAAGCAAAAAACTGAAATCGAAACCGCATTGGAATATTGGAAGAACTGGAACAGAAGAAACGAAACATGAGCAAAGCATCCCGCCCCCATGACGACGCTGTGGTGGAATTGCTGCGCGAGGATCCGGCCTTCGCCGACGAGTATCTCTCCGCCGCACTGGAAGAAGCAGTTGAGCCCGGAGGAAAAGAAGCGCTTCTTACTGCACTGCGTCATGTTGCCGAAGCGCAAGGCATGTCCGCTGTGGCTGAACGCGCAGGAATCCCCAGGGAAAGCCTTTACCGGGCACTGTCCATAAAGGGCACCCGACTATAAAAACCCTGCTCGCCGTGGTTGCCGGGGCAGGCCTGAAATTATCGGTGCACAGATGAGCAGAATGCACAACCCGCCTCACATCATGGGGTGATTGCCGGTATCGAGGCAATCGCATATCTGCATTATTTCCTGAGCGGCTTTGACTGGTACATCACGGAGCGAGACATGGAGCGCCAGCAGTTGCAGGCTTTTGGCCTAGCCTGCATGGGTGAAGAGGAGATGGGGTATATCAATATTGTGGAGTTTATCCGCAATGGCGCGGAGCTGGACCTGTATTTTGAGCCGCGCAGTTTGCGGAAAATATTAGCGGAGCGCGGATAGATCATGATCGTGCCGGAGACTCCATCTCCGGCACGGCCTTTGCATGCGTAAGCACGTAGGCCTCATTAGCAAGGCGTTTGTTGCTGGTTACGGCTGGTTCAATGATTGGGATTTTTGCCGCAAATTTGCCACACTGGGGGGGTGGCGGCGTGGTTGTTTAGACTTGCTTGCGTTAATTTGTATTTGTCGCAAGTCATTGATCTGGCGGAGAGGGGGAATTGTTCGGTTTTCGCGTTGCCTACGCGAAAACTTCATCCCTCGCTGAACTTGGGAACGCCCTGTGGGCGTCTTGCGCGAGCAATGCTCGCTGGTCGAACCCAAGGGGTTTCGTCCACACCCCAACTCAACCAAATAAAAAACCGCCCACGAGGGACGGTTTTATATTTGGCGGAGAAGGGGGGATTCGAACCCCCGTTGGGATATTATCCCAAACACGCTTTCCAGGCGTGCGACTTAAACCACTCATCCACCTCTCCGAAGGGCGCGCAGGATAAACCAGAATGCCCAATACTGCAATTCATTATTGCGATTTCCGGGTCGGATTGAAGGATATGACCTGCTCGAGTTATGCTATATTTGTGAAAAATCTGATGCATTCGGTGGCCTGATAAATTGAGGCTGTCGACGCATCGAAAAATTCTTGGCAAGGTTTACAGATGGACCATCAACACACGCATTGCGATCATAGCCATGGACACCACCACCATGGTGATCCAAACAGCCGCGCCTTTGGGGTCGCCATTTCCCTCAACGTGCTTTACGTTCTGGTTGAGTTTGCCTATGGGCTGATCGCCAACTCGACAGCGCTGCTGGCCGATGCGGGACACAACCTCGCCGATGTGCTGGGCCTCTTGCTGGCAGGCGGGGCTGCCCTCCTCGCGCGCAAGGCGCCGAGCGCGCGCTATACCTACGGCTTGCGCAGCACATCGATCCTCGCGGCGCTCGCCAATGCGATGTTTCTGCTGGTCACCTGCGGCGCGATCGCATGGGAGGCCATACTGAGATTTTATCAGCCGCCTGCAGTGGCCGGCATGACGGTCATTGTGGTGGCGGGCATAGGCATCGCGATCAACGGGTTGTCCGCATGGATGTTCCTGCGGGGCAGCCACGACGACATCAACGTGCGGGGCGCCTATCTGCACATGGCGGCGGATGCGGCCGTCTCGTTGGGCGTGGTCGCTTCGGGCTTCGTGATGCTGTTCACCGGATGGTACTGGCTGGATCCCGCAGTCAGCCTCGTGATCGTTGCGGTGATCGTCATCGGCACATGGAGCCTTTTGCGCGAATCGGTGCAACTTGCGCTGAGTGCAGTGCCTGGCCATATCGACTTGCCGCAGGTGGAAGCATATCTGCGTTCCTGCAAGGGGGTTGTCGACATCCACGATCTGCACATCTGGGGGATGAGCACCACAGAGAGCGCATTGACGGTGCACCTCGTGATGCCCGAAGGCTATCCGGGCGATGAGTATATGGACGGCATCATGCATGCGTTGAAGGAAAGATATTCCGTCCAGCACAGTACGTTGCAGGTGGAGCAGGGCACGACGGACCATGCCTGCGCGCTGCTGCCTGCGCATTGAGGCGCGATGAGCGAAGAGATCCAGAAACTGCGCGTCGACAAATGGCTTTGGGCCGCACGATTTTTCAAGACGCGCAGCCTTGCGGTAGATGCGATCGAGGCGGGGCGGGTGCTGGTCAACGGCGTGCGCGTCAAGGTCGCGAAGGCCGTGGGCAGCGGGGACAGGCTTGAAATACGCATCGGGCGGTATCAGTTCGATGTGGAGGTGCTGGGCATATCGGACAAGCGCGGCCCCGCACCCCAGGCGCAGAAGCTCTATCATGAAAGCGATGAGAGCCGCGAGCGGCGCGCATTGCTTGCAGAGCAGCTCAAGGCCGAGCAGCCCGCCTTCAGGGGCAGGCCCACCAAGCGCGATCGCCGCCTGATCGAAGAGTTCAGGCGTGGCAGATAAGGCAAAGTGGCGCAGGCGCGCGCTCGAGATCCTGCTGTTCGTGCTCGTCGTCGCGGGCATACGCGCATGGCAGCAGCGCGACATGCCGGAAGGTTCGGCCCCGCCCTTGCAGGGCACCACGCTTGAAGGCCATTTCTATGCATTGCCCGCGCACCCTGAAAAGCCGGTGCTGGTGCATTTCTGGGCGACCTGGTGCCCGATCTGCCGGACCGATCAGGGCACGATAGATTCCATCGCGCGCGATTATCCTGACACCATCACGGTCGCGATGCAAAGCGGAAGTCGTATGGAGGTGGCGGATCACCTGCGCAAGCAGGGGCTGGAATTTGCGGTGCTGAACGATCCGGACGGGCGCATCTCGCATGAGTGGGGCGTGAATGCGGTGCCCGCGAGTTTCATCATCTCGAAGGATGGGAAGATACGCTTCATCGAAGTCGGCTATACGACCGGCATAGGCTTGAGGCTGAGGCTCTGGATCGCGGGACTTTGATCCTGTCATCTTTTCCTCATGCAAATCGGTGTATGCTATGGGGACGGAGGCGGTGATGGGCAATCTAGGCAAGATCGTTTCGGTGCGCGGAAGCGTGGTGGATATCCGCTTCGAGGATTTCCTGCCGCCCATTTATTCCCTGCTGTATGCGGGCGAGTCGGTCGCGATCGAGGTGTTGACCCAGCTGAGCGCGCAACGGGTGCGCGGCATTGCGCTGACCCCGACCCAGGGCCTTTCCCGCGGCATGACGGTGACCGATAGTGGGGGAACGCTCAAGGCGCCGGTGGGCGCTTCGACCCTTTCGCGCATGTTCGACGTGTTTGGCAATGCGATAGACAGACAGCCTGCACCGGAAGACGTCGAATGGCGCAGCGTGCATCGTTCGCCTCCGCCCCTTTCGCGGCGCTCCACCAAATCGGAAATATTCGAGACCGGCATCAAGGTGATCGATGTATTGTCGCCGCTGGAGCGTGGCGGCAAGGCGGGTCTGTTCGGCGGCGCGGGCGTGGGCAAGACGGTTCTTCTGACCGAGATGATACACAACATGGCCGGGCATCACGAAGGGGTGAGCATCTTTTGCGGCATAGGCGAGCGCTGCAGGGAAGGCGAGGAGCTTTACCGCGACATGAAGGAGGCGGGTGTGCTGCCCAACATGGCGATGGTGTTCGGGCAGATGAACGAGCCTCCGGGCAGCCGCTTCCGCGTCGGGCATGCCGCGCTGACCATGGCCGAATACTTCAGGGACGACGAGCACCGCGACGTGCTGCTTCTGATCGACAACATCTTCCGCTTCATTCAGGCGGGCTCCGAAATCTCCGGGCTGATGGGACAGATGCCTTCGCGCCTCGGATATCAGCCGACCATGGGCACCGAACTTTCCGGGCTAGAGGAGCGCATCGCGAATACCGACACCGGCGCGATCACCTCGATTCAGGCGGTGTATGTGCCGGCGGACGATTTCACCGATCCTGCCGCGGTGCATACCTTCTCGCATCTTTCTGCCTCCATCGTGCTTTCCAGGAAACGCGCAAGCGAGGGACTGTATCCCGCGGTCGACCCGCTCCTGTCGGGTTCCAAGATGGCGACGCCTGGCATCGTGGGGGAGCGGCATTATCAGATTGCGCAACAGATCAGGAGCACGCTCGCGCAATACGCGGATCTGAAGGACATCATCGCGATGCTGGGACTTGAGCAATTGTCGGCGCCGGACCGCGCCATCGTCGCGCGCGCCCGACGCCTTGAGCGCTTTCTGACACAGCCGTTTTATACCACGGAGCAATTTTCCGGCATCCGGGGGAAGCTGGTCAGTCTGGCCGATGCGCTGGACGGATGCGAGCGGATACTCAACGATGAATTCGCAGATCTGCCGGAGGATGCGCTCTACATGATAGGCGCGATATCCGAAGCGAGGGAGGCGGCGCATGAAGCTTGAGATACTCTTGCCCTATCAGATATTTTCCCGCGTGGACGAAGTGCTGCGCATCGTGGCGGAAACATCCCAGGGCGCATTCGGCCTCCTGCCCGGGAGGCTGGATTGCGTGATGGTGCTGACAGCGGGCATCCTGACTTATGAGACCCCTGAGCAGGGCGTAGCGTATGTGGCCGTGGACGAAGGGATACTGGTGAAGCATGGCGAAACCGTGCAGATTGCAGTGCGCAATGCGATCGGAGGATTGGCATTGGGCAAGCTGCGCGTAGCGGTCGAGCGCGAGTTCGTTAACATCGACGACGAGGAAAAACAGATGCGTTCTGTCCTTGCCAGATTGGAGAGCGGGTTTCTGCGCCGTTTTGCGGAGTATCATCGTGGCTGATGAACCCGGAAAACTGCGCTTCATGCGCAAGGTGGCGGAGCAGGAGAAGCGCAAGCTTGAGGCCAAGCAGATCGTGACCATCTGGTCTGGCCTTGGCATGATGGGGCTGGTGGGCTGGTCTGTGGCCGTGCCGACCATGATAGGCACGGCGCTGGGCATCTGGCTGGACAAGCGCTATCCGGGCGCGCATTCATGGACGCTTGCGCTGCTGGTCGCGGGCCTTGCGATAGGCTGCCTGAATGCGTGGCACTGGGTGGCGAAAGAAAACAAGGAAATCCATACACAGGGAAAAAAATGAATGCGTCTTTGCTCTTCCCGTTGTCTGCAGGCATCGTGATCGGCCTGCTGTTTTTCGGCGGGCTCTGGTGGACGGTGCAAAAAGGGATGGCATCGAGCCGGCCGGCGCTTTGGTTCATGGGCAGCCTGGTACTGCGCAGCATCACCGCATTGTGCGGATTCTATTTCGTCGCGGGAGGCGACTGGAAACGGCTTGCGGCCTGTCTTTGCGGGTTCATCGTCGCGCGCCTCATCGCGATCAGGCTGCCGTCAGGAGCGCGCCATGCACCTTAGTTCGGACGAGATCATCTTCTGGCAGCACGGATTCTTCAAGCTCAACCTCACGATGCTGACGACCTGGGGGCTGATGCTGGCGCTCATCGTCTTCGCAAGGCTCGTCACGAAAAGGCTGTCGAAAGGCATGCATATCTCGCGCGCCCAGAACCTGCTTGAGATCATCGTGCTTTCCACCAGCAGTCAGATCGGGGAGGTCGGCCTCAAGAACCCCAAAAAGTATCTGGGATTTTTGGGCACGCTTTTCATCTTCATCGCGCTTTCCAACCTGTGCACGATCTTTCCGGATTACGAACCGCCGACCGGATCGCTCTCGACGACAGCGGCCCTTGCGATCTGCGTGTTCATTGCGGTGCCGCTGTTCGGCATCATGGAAAGCGGCCTCAAGGATTATCTCGCATCCTATCTTAAGCCGACTGTTCTGATGCTGCCATTCAAGGACATAGGCGAGCTGTCGCGCACGCTTGCGCAGGCGATCCGCCTGTTTCGAAACATCATTAGCGGATCGATGGTCATCGCGATTCTTTTGACCGTGACGCCCTTCATTTTTCCGGTCCTGATGAGCATGCTCGGCCTCTTGACCGGTCTCGTGCAGGCCTATATTTTTACGATACTTGCCACGGTGTACATCGCTGCGGCAACCAGAGCCAGGGAGGAATGAATCATGGATAGCGCAACACTCATTGCAATGGCCTCCGTCATCACGGCGGGGCTGACGATCGCGATAGGAGGCATAGGGCCCGCGCTGGGCGAAGGCCGCGCGGTATCGACCGCGTTGAGTTCGCTCGCGCAGCAGCCGGATGCGGCCAGCACCATCACCAGGACGCTGTTCGTGGGGCTGGCCATGATAGAGTCGATCGCGATCTACTGCTTCGTGGTCGCGATGATACTCATCTTCGCCAACCCGTTCTGGAATCACGTGATCGGGCAGGCCGCCGCAAGATAGCCATGCTGATCGACTGGTTCACCGTTGTCGCGCAAGCCGCCAATTTCCTGATCCTGGTATGGCTATTGAAGCGCTTTTTGTATGCGCCGATACTGAATGCGCTGGATGCGCGCGAAAAGCGCATTGCAGCCGAGCTTGCCGCTGCGGCAACGAAGCAGGCAGAAGCCGAGGCAGAGCGCGCAGAATACAAACGCAACAGCGAGGCGCTGGAAAGCAGCCGCGCCGAATTTTTGCGACAGGCGACCGCGGAAGCAGACGCTTTGCGCGGGCAACTGATGGCAAAGGCGAGAAGCGATGCAGAGAGCTTGAAGGCGAAGAACCAAAAGCAGCTTGACGACGAGTACAGGGCGATAACACGGGAGATTGCACGCCGAACGCAGGCAAGCGTGCTGGCCATTGTGCGCAAGACGCTTACTGATCTTGCTGGAAGCGATCTGGAAGAGCGCATGGTCGAGGTGTTCATCCGTCGCCTGCAGGCGATGGGTCAGGAAGAAACACAACAATTATCCGCCGTGTCAGAAACGGTGCTCGTGCGCAGCGCTTTTGAACTGCCGCCGCTGCTGCGCGCAAGGATGGAAGAGGCGGTCGGAAAACTTTCTGCCGCCAGGATAAGCTATGAGGTTCAGCCCGAACTTGTCTCCGGCATCGAGCTCATCGCGCATGGCCGGAAAATCGCGTGGAGCGTCAGCGATCACCTGGGTTTGCTGGATCGGGAAGTCAGCGCGCTGCTGAAGAACGACAAGGAAGAACGGGATGAGCCTGCAGTCGGTATTTGATCAAGCCTTTGAAGACATCGAGCGGGCGCAGGAGAACCTTGCGCCGCAATTGCAGGCGAAGGAAGTCGGTACGGTCGAGAGCCTTTCCACCGGAATCGCGAGGGTGTCCGGCCTGCCTGGCGTGGGCTTCGAGGAAGTGCTGAAATTTCCCGGCGATCTTTATGGCATCGCATTCAACATCGACGAAGAAGAGATAGGCGCGGTTCTTTTGGGCGATTACTGGCAGCTGCATGCGGGCGCCGAAGTCGAGCGCCGCGGCCATGTGATGGATGTGCCGGTCGGATTCGGCCTCATCGGACGCGTGGTGAACCCGCTCGGACGTCCGCTTGACGACAAGGGAGAGGTGATCTTCGACAAGCGCCTGCCGATTGAACGCCCCGCTCCTCACATCATGGACCGTGCGCCTGTCACGACTCCGTTGCAGACCGGCATCAAGGTCGTCGATGCGCTGGTGCCCATAGGGCGGGGGCAGCGCGAACTGATCCTGGGCGACAGGCAGACCGGCAAGACTGCGATCGCGATTGACACGATCCTGAACCAGCGCGACGTGCTGTGCGTGTATTGCGCGATCGGGCAGCGCGCTTCATCCGTGGCCAGGACGATCGCCAGCCTGCGTGAAAACGGCGCGATGGAATACACCGTGGTCGTGGTGACCGAAGGCAATGACCCGCCGGGGCTTGCCTATATCGCGCCTTATGCGGCGACCAGCATCGCCGAGCATTTCATGGAAGCGGGGCGAGATGTGCTGATCGTATACGACGACCTGACCAACCATGCGCGCGCCTACCGTGAATTGTCGCTGCTGCTAAGGCGTCCGCCCGGCCGGGAGGCATTCCCGGGAGACATCTTCTACATCCATTCGCGGCTGCTCGAGCGCGCAACCCATCTGCGCGAGGAACTGGGCGGCGGTTCGCTGACCGCATTGCCCATCATCGAGACCGAGGCGCAGAACATGGCAGCCTACATTCCGACCAATCTGATCTCGATCACCGACGGGCAGATCTACCTCTCGCCCAGGCTGTTCGAGCTTGGCCTATTGCCTGCGGTCGATGTCGGAAAATCCGTATCGCGTGTCGGCGGCAAGGCGCAGCGGCCGGCTTATCTTGCCGTGGCCGGCGATCTGAAACTTGCCTATGCGCAGTTCGAGGAGCTGGAGACCTTTGCCCGTTTCGGCACCAAGCTCGACGAGAGCACGCGTAAGATCATCGAGCATGGCAGGCGCATCCGGAGTTGCTTAAAGCAACCCGAGTTCTCACCCGTTGCGGTGCCGGGCCAGATTGCGTTGCTGCTTGCGCTGACGGCGAGGCTCTTTGACAGCGTGCCGCTTAACAGCATGCGCGATGCGGAGCTTGCGCTATACAACGCGGACATCCCCGATGAGATCGTCAAGCGCCTGTTCTCGGCAGAGAAGCTCGAAAATTCCGACCGCGATGCGATCCTGCAGATCGCGCGCACTGCGCTCGTTGCTTTTCAGGCGACATGAGCGAAACGGTCGAAAGCCTGCGTCACAAGCTGGACAGCGCGGCCGAGCTGGGTTCCGTGGTGCGCACCATGAAGGCGTTGGCCGCGTCCAGCATCGTCCAGTATGAGCGCGCGGTGCTCTCTCTGGATGATTATTACCGGACCGTGGAACTCGGCCTGATCGCCTGTCTGCAAAGGCAAGGTGAGATGAGAGCTCATCAGACCCGCCAGAAGGCGCTGTGCGCGGTGGTGTTCGGCTCTGACCAGGGGCTGGTCGGCCAATACAACGAAGTGCTTGCGGATTTTGTCGCAGCACAGCTGGAAGACAAGCCGCAAGCAAGACATGTCTTTCTGATCGGCGAGCGCATACAGGGATATCTGACCGGTTTCGAGGCGGAAAAAAACTTTGCGGTGCCCAATTCGATTGCGGCGATCACCGGGACTACAGGCCGCATCCTCTCTGCGATCGAGGCGATGCTCGAGGTGGCGGATCAGGTATATCTCTTTCATAATCGATCCAAATCGGGATCAGCCTATGAGCCAGTGATGCAGAGGCTGTTGCCGTTGGACTCCGCATGGCAGGGCGCGCTGGCAAGACAGAAATGGCCTTCCAGGAATCTGCCCCAGGTGGTCGGGGAGGACACGTTTCAGGCGCTGGTGCGCGAATATCTTTTCATCTCTTTGTTTCGCGCCTGTGCCGAAGCTCTGGCAAGCGAGAATGCCGCGCGGCTCAACGCGATGCGGCGCGCAGAAAAGAACATCGACGAACTGCTGGATGGATTGAACCAGGATTTTCACCGTCTGCGCCAGGCGGGCATAGACGAGGAGCTCTTCGATGTGGTTGCAGGCTATGAAATGCTGACCCGGTCGGGCTGAATGTTAAGGCGCCAGTGCGACCGCCATCCTGTAGCCGTCGATTTGCAGGCACTCCGGAAGTTCGCATGAGGCATACGCCTTCTTTCTGTGCTCGTCTATCTCGGCAAGCGGCAAATCCAGCGCCTTGCAACACGCCTCAAGCCTTGCCCAGGACAGCGCAAAACCGGCATCGTCCAAGTCTTCAGCAACCGGCAGATAGAGGCTGGCCAGCGCGTCGATCTCGGGCAGGCGTTCTATCCTGACGATGTCCACACCCAGCGGCCTGCCGCATGAGAAGCCGACCAGCGCCTTGCCTGTCGCATAGCTTAGGCTCAGATGAACATGGCTTTGCGCAAGCTTCGGGCCTTTCGGCGTTTCGATGAGTTCGGAATTTTGCAGCAGGCGGCAGGCTGTTTTTCTGGCGACGGCTCTCGCATGCATGCGGGCATCGGCCCTTGATGCGGCTTTGGGCAGATCGAGCAGGATCAGCGCAATGCCGTGGCAATCGAAGCGTTCAGGGCAGTCGGGCCAGGTCAGCACTTCGACGCGCATGATGCCTCACGGGGTTGGGCAGGCGAGCCTGTCCAGCGCGTTCCCCTGGGGATGTTCTCGCCCTTCAGGATCAGGGTGAGCGGACCCAGGGATGCGCCATCGCCGATATGCGCGCCATACAGGATGATCGCGCGCGGGCCGACGGTCACGCCTTTTCCTATGCTCACCGCGCCTATCTTCATGATGCGGTCTTCGAAGAGATGGGTTTGCGGGCCGCTCCAACCGTTCAATGCGGCGTAGTCGCCTATGCTCACGCAATCGAATTCGGTCAGGAAGGTGGTATCCATGTAGATGCCCTTGCCCATTTTGCAACCAAGCAGCCGCATGCAGGGAGGCAGCATCGGTGTGCCGCGCAAAAAGTCCACGAAATTGGGCACGGCGATCGACTCGTAGAGATTCGTCACCGCTTCGCTTCCCCAGACGAATGCAGTCCACATGGGCACCGAGCGCACCCTGTAGCGGCCGATCACGATCCATTTGATCGCCACCACGAAGAGAAACGAACCCGCGCCATAGAGGAATCCGGCCAGAGACAGCGCGATCAGGGTATCCCAGAGCAGCCCCGCGCTTGCAAGCGGCATCACCAGGGCTACCGTGAGGTAGCCTACCGCAATCACCACCGCCATCGGCATCACGATGCGCAGGCCTTCCACGATGCTTCGGCTCAAGCGGCGCATCAGGCTGGGCTTGAAAGTGAGCCTCTCGTCGTATCCTTCGAACTGTTCGCGCGCAGGCAGTATGATGGGCAGGTTGCCGACCCAGGTGTCGCCGGGTTTCATGCGTTCGTTTTCGGGCACGCTGGACTGCACGCCGATCAGCACATCGTCGGGCAGTATGCTGCCATCCGGTACGAAGGCGCCGTTGCCCAGGAAGGTGCGGTTGCCGATCACGGTGGGGCGCAAACTCATCCAGCCGCCTTCGATGCGTTCGTCTCCCAGCATCACGCCATCGGCGACGAAGCTGTCTTTGCCTATGGTCAGCATGTCGGGCACCACGCCCAGCGCGGTTGAAATCTCGGTGCCTTTGCCCACGCGGGCGCCGAGCAGGCGGTACCACCAGGGCGCATATACCGTGGCATAAAGTCCGTGCAGCGCAAACAGACTGGACTCCTGTATCTGGTTGCTCAGCCACTTGCTGAAATACACTCTGCTGTGCACCGACCAGCTGCCTTCCTTGAGCCTCGGAAGCACGAGATAGCGGAAGCCGGTCGAGGCCAGTATCGTCGCGAACACCAGCACCGCGCTGGCCGGTATGGAAAGGATCAGATAGGTGAAAAAGGCGCTGAAAGGGGCGACATGCGCATCGGCGATGTTGAGCCAGCGTCCGTCCAGCCAGTCGATCAGGATGAAGCTTGGGAACACAGGAAGAAAGAACACGATCGCAACCAGATTCGCGCCCAGGAAATAAAACAGTGTTTCCAATGCGGTGCGCAGCCTGGAGACTGACACGCGAGGCGTTCTTGCAAGGATGTCCACTTTTGCCTCGAAGCGCGCGGGCGCACCTTCCCAGCGCTCTGCTTCCGGCACATGCTCTTCAGAAGACAGCGAAGACAGGCCGCCGAGATGCGCATAGTCGCCTATCGAGCTGTCCCCTTCCATCACTGCATACGAATCGACCACGGCCTCGTTGCCGATGCGGATGCTGCCCATGATCAGTTCATTGCCTTCGACCCTGACGTTTTCCAGGTTGACCGATGAGCCTATGGATACGCCGTTGCCGATCTCCAAAAGGTCGGGCGCCCGTATCGACAGCGCGCCTATCAGCGCATCGCGGCCGACTCTGGCGCCCAACGCTCTCAAATACATCGCATTGAGCGAAGAGCCGGACAAAAGATGCCGCGGCGGAACCTCGCATATTCTGTCTGCCAGCCACCAGCGAAAATACATGACGCCCCACAGCGGGTAACGCCCGGCCTTGACCCTTCCCATGATCAGCCATTTCGCCGCGATCGCGAAGAAGAAGCTGCCGACGTTCGCGATCAGATACACGAGCAGCGATGCGAATATCGCGCGCGACATGGTGTCGCCGGGGTCGCCGGTGAAATAGTGATAGGTGAAAAAGTGAGAGAGCCATTGCGCCATTTTGAGGCATACCAGAGGCGGGATGACCGTCGCCTGGGCCAGGCTGCACAGGACGCGGCGCAGCCTGGGTGTTTCTTTGATGTCGACTTCGATGTCTTTTGCGGACTGTTGCTTCTTTGCCAGCGCCTGGGCAATCAGACCCAGTTCGCGCTGCGAATAAATGTCGTGAACTGTTGCATTGGCAAAGCGCGCATCCTCGCGCAGATGCGACACCAGACGCGCGGCAAGCAGCGAATGCCCGCCGAGGTCGGAAAAGAAATCCGCCGAGCGCAACAGTGTCTGCCCCGGGAAGAGGTGGTGCAAGGCGGAAAACAGCGCGGCTTCCGCATCGTTCTCGGGGAGGTCGGATTCATCGCTCAAGTCCGAATCGGCAAGCGGCAGTGAGCGCAGCGCCTTGCGGTCTATCTTGCCTGAAGTCAGGCGCGGCATCATCTGCACGGACTCGAAGCGCGCCGGCACCATGTAGGAGGGCAGCTTTGCGGCAAGGCTCGCGCGCAGGCCGGAAGGGGCCGCATCCGCTTGCGCTACGAAATAGGCGATGAGCTGCTCTATTCCGTCCACGTCTTTGAGTATCACCGCAGCCGTTGCAATGCCCGACTCCCTGGCGAGCACCGCCTCGATCTCTCCCAGCTCGACGCGAAAACCGCGGATCTTGACCTGGTCATCGACGCGGCCCAGGCAATGGACATTGCCGGATTCGTCGATGCGCGCCAGATCTCCGGTGCGATATACGCGCGCCTCATGTTCCCCTTCCGCATAGGGATTGGCAAGAAATTTTTCTGCGGTGAGATCCGCGCGACCCAGATACCCCCGGGCGACACCCGGGCCCGTGATGCAAAGCTCGCCGGTCTCGCCGGCAGGTAGAAGCTTGAGGTCGTTGTCCGTTACGAGCAGGCCGTAATTGGGCAGAGGCTTGCCTATCGTGACGGGTTCGCCCGGATGCAGTCTTGCAAGGCTTGCCGACACGGTGGCTTCGGTCGGTCCGTAGGTGTTGAACAGTTGATGATCAGGCGTTGCCCAGCGTTCGACCAGCGCCTGGGGACACATCTCGCCGCCCAGATTGATCAGCCTCAAGCTTGGGATGTCCTTGGGAAAGAGCGCGAGCAGCGTGGGCACGGCATGCAGCACGCTGATGCGATGGTCTTTTAGCGCTGCGGCAAGCGCATCCGGATCCCCGGTGATTTCGCGGGGGGCAAGCCAGAGGGTTGCGCCGACCAGATAGGCGATCCAGATTTCTTCGAAAGACATGTCGAATGCAACGGAGAATCCATGATACACCCTGTCTTCAGGGAGTACGCCCAGCACTTCGTTTTCGCTGCGCAGGAAATGGCAGATGCTGCGCTGGCTGATGAGGATACCCTTGGGTTTTCCCGTGGAACCCGATGTGTAGATCGCATAGGCGGGGCTGTCCGGGCCGAAGTCTTTGCTTCGGCGTAGCATGGGCTCATCTTCTGATTCGAGCAGGTCTTCGATGACCCACAAAGTGCCCGCGTAATTTTCAAGCTGCGGCAGATAGGCGCGGCAGGTGACAAGCCCCGGGCTTTGCGCATCGGCAAGACAGATGTCTATCCTGGATACGGGCGTGTCCGCATCGAAGGGCAGCCAGGCGGCCCCGGATTTGCAGATGGCGAGTTGGGCGGTCAGAAGATCCGGTCCGCGCGGCAGCCATAGGCCTATGATCTGACTCGCCCTCACGCCTTTTGCAAGCAGCCGGCTTGCGAGTTTATCGGCTGCCGCATCGAGTTGTGCATAGCTTAAGGTTTGCGTGCCGAAAATCAGCGCAGCCTTGTCAGGCAGCCTGCTTGCAGTGGCTTCAAAAATATCGGGCAGCGTTTCAGATTTGAGCAGATCAGGGCGGTGTGGGCCACGCAAAATCATAGGGTTTGAATCTCGAAAAGGGTGAAGGGCATCAATCTTGGGACGGGGCAGTTTATCATGCAGCACGACCCATTTCCTAATTTGCAGATTGAGGTACGATATGCGGGAGGCGGACCGGGTCAATTCGCGAAGCAGGGTCTTGATATGAACGAAATCGTGGCATCCATCCTGAAATACAATGCGCATCGCGAAGCGGAGCGGCTCGCGATGAAATACCGTGCGATGCGCGAGAATGCGTTTTCTTTCATGCGCGGTTCATGCCATCTCTATTACGAAGGCTGGCCGGCCGATGAAGTGCGGCTGAATGATGCGCCATCCGCCTGGATATGCGGCGATCTGCATCTGGAGAATTTTGGCTGTTACAAGGGCGACAACCGGCTGGTTTATTTTGACCTGAACGATTTCGACGAGGCGGTGCTCGCCCCCGCGACATGGGAGCTTGGCCGCTGGCTGGCGAGCATCCTGGTCGCTGCGGATTCGCTGAATCTGCCGGAGATCGATGCACAGCGGCTTTGCCAGATTGGGCTTGCTAGCTATAGTTCGGCGCTTGTTGCAGGCAAGGCCAGGTGGCTTGAGCGCGATACGGCAAGCGGAATGATCAAGAATTTGCTCAACCCTTTGAGGCTGAGGCGCAGGGAGGCGTTCCTGAACAGCCGCACCCGCATGCGCAAACAGATGCGCAGCATCAGGGCGGATGGGAAACACGCGCTGGATTTGCTGCCCGAAGAAAAAGCGCGGGTCATGGCCTTTGTCGATGAATATGCGCAGGAACAGCAGGATCCCGGATTCTTCCGCCCTCTCGATGTCGCAAGGCGCATTGCAGGGACCGGCAGCCTGGGGCTTCAACGCTATGTGATCCTGATCGAGGGGCGCGGCAGTCCCGACGGAAATTTTCTGCTCGATTTGAAGCAGGCCATCCCCAGCGCGCTTACGCCCTTTGTCGCGCACGAACAGCCTGCATGGGAGAGCGAGGCGCATCGCGTCGTTTGTACCCAGCAATGGGCGCAGGCCATCTCGCCGGCTTTTCTGTCTGCCATGACCTTCGATGGCCAGCCTTTTCTGTTCAAGGGATTGCAGCCTACCGCGGACAGGCTGGCGCTTTCCGGATGGAATGGCAAACTGAAGCGGCTTGAACAGGTGGTGCGCAG
>VFSW01002481.1_pt1 | contig 27864 bp, 21 predicted proteins | sample 5358111 | NCBI WGS metagenome assembly VFSW01 (sample SAMN11554181, study PRJNA540505) | mine drainage metagenome | isolation source: sediment from site ElyBrook_90M | place: USA: Ely Copper Mine, Vershire, VT | collected 2017 | reverse complement strand
CGGTGCTGCGGCAGGGATTGCAATACGCCTTGGCGCAACGCGTCGTGAGGGTGGCGCAAGGGCTGGCCACGGCGGGGGTGGTCGCGGCGGGTTTTTTGCTGGCGGAGGATCCGTCCAGGAACCGGGCCGAGAAGATCGCCGTTCTGGCGGTGGGCTTTGCGCTGGCTGGTTGGCTCAACGCCGGCGCGACGAAATTGCGGCTGTGGGTGGATCAGCGTTTCTTCCGGGAAGCCTACCGCGCGGAGCAGGTTTTGGGAGAACTCAGCCAGGAAGTGCGCACAATGATCGAGACTCAACCATTGCTTGAGACCGTGGCGAGGAGAATCTCGGAGACATTGCATGTGGAGCGCATCGCGATGCTGGTGAACCGGGGCGGGCGGTTCGAGGCGGCCTACGCGACCGGTTACGCCGAAGCGCCTTCGGTGAGCTTTGAACAGGGAGCGGGCGCGGCCGGCGTGCTGGAGCGGAACCGCGAGCCATTGCGCGTCTATTTCGACGATCCGGATTCGTGGGTGTACCGGAACGCGGAGATGAACGGCGCCGAGACCGGACGGCTGCGCGCGCTCGATACGCAGTTGCTGTTGCCGTTGGCGGTGCGGGAGAAGATGGTGGGGATGGTCAGCCTGGGCCCGAAGCGTTCGGAGGAACCGTACTCGAACTCCGACGTAAGCCTGCTGGAGTCGGTGGCGGCGCAGACGGGGCTGGCGCTAGAGAACAGCCGGCTGACCGGGCAGATCGCCGGGGAAGTGGCGCGGCGCGAGAGGCTGAACCGCGAATTGGAGATCGCGCGCGAGGTACAGGAGCGGCTATTTCCGCAGAGCTTTCCCGAGGTGAAAGGTTTGGAATACGGCGGGCGCTGCCGTCCGGCGCTGGGCGTGGGAGGCGACTATTACGACTTTCTCCATCTCCCGGACGGGCAGTTCGGCATCGCGATCGGGGACATTTCCGGCAAGGGAATTCCGGCGGCGCTGTTAATGGCGAGTCTTCAGGCGTCGCTGCGAGGACAGACGATCGACGGGCGAACCGATCTGGCGAAGCTGATGGCGAACCTGAATCGATTGATCTACGACACATCGCCCGAGAACCGGTATGCGACATTCTTCTACGCGCAGTACGACACGGCGACGCGGGATCTGTTGTATGTGAACGGCGGGCATAATCCGCCGATGATTTTTCGCGGAGACGAGGTGATCCGGCTGGAGGCGGGCGGGCCGGTGATCGGGCTGTTTCCGCCATCGCGCTATGTGGAGACGCACTTCCAGATGCAGCCGGGGGACATTATCGTTCTGTTCACCGACGGCATCAGCGAGGCGATGAATCCGGCGGAGGAAGAGTGGGGCGAGGAGGCGTTGATCGAGGCGGTGCGGGGATGCCGGACGCTTTCCTGCATGGACATGATCGGCCGGATGATCGAAGAGGCCGATCGATTCGCCGCCGGCGCTCCGCAGCACGACGACATGACGGCGATGGTGGTGAAGGTGCGATAAGAAGACCGGGAACCCGTGGGCAACGGTTTGCGTAATCACTTCTATGTCCCGGCCCTCGCGGCCGGTGGAATCATTCAATGGGAGACGCGGCGATGGAATTACGAATTGAAGGACTATCTAAAACTTACCCGAACGGGGTGCGGGCGCTGGACAACGTCTCCCTGACGATTCCACTGGGGATGTATGGATTGCTGGGGCCGAACGGCGCGGGGAAGTCCACGCTGATGCGAACCATCGCGACGCTGCAATCGCCGGACAGCGGAACGGCGTTTCTGGGCGGCATCGACGTGTTGCGGCAAAAGGACGAGGTGCGGAAGCGGCTCGGGTATCTGCCGCAGGATTTCGGGGTGTATCCGCGCATTTCGGCGCGGGACATGCTGGATCATCTGGCGCTGCTGAAGGGGTATACCAACGGGCGGGAACGGAAGGAGATCGTCGATTCGCTGCTGCACCGGGTGAATCTGCACCAGGTGCGCAAGAAGGCGCTGGCGAGTTTTTCCGGATGGATGAGGCAGCGGTTCGGGATCGCGCAGGCGCTAATCGGAGATCCGCAATTGTTGATCGTGGACGAGCCGACGGCGGGCCTGGATCCGGGCGAGCGCAACCGGTTTTACAATTTGCTGTCGGAAATCGGAGAGAACGTCATCGTAATTCTTTCGACGCACATCGTCGAGGACGTCATGGAGCTTTGCACGAACATGGCGATCATTCACGAGGGCAGGGTTCTGTTCGCGGGAGCGCCGGATTTGGCTGTGAGCGCCATCGGCGGCAAGATCTGGAAGCGGTTTATCACGAAAGCGGAGATGAAGGATTACGAGAGCCGGTACCGGGTGATCTCGAACAAGCTGATCTCCGGGCGGCCGCTGATTCACGTCTTCAGCGCCGAGGCTCCGGGAGACGGATTCGAGCCGGCCGAGGCCGATCTGGAAGACGTGTTTTTCTCGAAAATCGCCGGGATGAATTAGGCGGAAAGCGGACATGCTATTTCACTTTTTCGCTTTCGAGGTTCGATACTGGCTGCGGTCGTGGATGCTGTGGATCTTTCTGGCGATTATCGCGTTGATGATCTTCGCGGCGACGGCGACGGACAAGGTGATCGTCGGCGGGGCGCTGGAGAACACTTACAAGAACGCTCCTTACGTCATCGAGAATTTTTACTCATTCTTGTGTTTGTTGACGCTGTTGATGACGGTGGCATTCGTGAACTCGGCTGCGACGCGGGATTTTTCCTCGAACACGTACCAGATGATTTTTACCAAGCCGATCCATAAGTCCAGCTACTTGCTGGGCCGATATCTTGGATCGTCGCTGATCGCCGTGATTCCGATGTTGGGTGTCACGGTGGGAATCATCGTGGGGAAATGGATGCCTTGGGTGGACGCCGAGCGGTGGGGGCCGGTGAACTGGATGGCGCATCTGGACGGCATTCTGGTGTTCGCGATTCCGAATACCTTTTTCATCGCCGCCATTATTTTCGCGATCGCCGTGCTGACGCGGAGTACGGTGACGTCGTTCATCGGCGGACTGGTGTTGATCACCGGCTACGGTGTGGGGCAGGCGCTGACCACGGACTTGCGGCATGAAACCGCCGCGGCGCTGCTCGACCCGTTCGCCATCCGGACATTCGGATTGCTGACCAAATACTGGACCGTCGCCGAGAAGAACCACCTGACCGCCGGATATACGGGCCTGCTTCTTTGGAACCGGGCGATCTGGCTTACGGCCGGCGCGGCGATCTTCGCGTTCGCTTACGCGCGATTCCGTTTTGAGGAGAGGAGCGGCCGCCGGCGTAAGCGGAAGGACAACGGGGCCGAAGAAGAGACGGCGCTCACGGCGGCGCCGGCCGCGATAAGGCACGCTCCCGAATTCGGATGGAGCGCGCATATTGTGCAATTCCTGGGCGGCGTGAAGGTGGAATTCTTCGGGCTGGTGAAGTCCACGTCGTTCATCGTAATTACGCTCGCCGCGCTTTTGAACACGATACCCAGCCTGATCCTGAACGCGTCGGAGGGTTACGGAAACACTTCGCTGCCGGTTACTTACCGGCTGGTGGAGATCATCGAGGGAACGCTGTATCTATTCCTGGTGGCGATGGTTACCTACTATGCCGGCGTGTTGGTGTGGAAAGAGCGGGATGCGGGCATCGACGAGATCGAGGACGCGCTTCCTCATCCCGATTGGCCGGTGTATCTTTCGAAGCTCTGCGCATTGCTCGGTTCGATCTTCGTCATTCTCGCTCTGGCGACGACAGCCGGGGTGTTGACTCAGGCCTTCAGCGGGTATCACCGGTTTCAGCTCGGCTTGTGGGCTACCGAGATTCTGGGGATGGATTTTTCGGGCTTCGTGTTCCTGGCGGCGCTCGCTTATTTCATTCACGTCGTATCGCCGAACAAGTATGTGGGTTATTTCGCGTTCATCGCTTTCATGATCGCCAATGCCTTCGCTTGGCGTCCGCTGAAAGTGGGGACGCGGCTGGTGCAGTTCGCATCGACGCCCGATGTCACTTATTCGGATTTCTTCGGCTTCGCACCCTATTGGGCGAGTTGGACCTGGTTTACTTTGTATTGGGCGGCCTTCTGCGGGCTACTGGCGGTGGGAAGCGTGCTGCTATGGCAGCGAGGGCGGGAGAAGGCCTGGAAACACCGTCTGGCGGAGGCTCGAACGCGCTTCACCGGCCCGGCACGGATGGCGGCGGTTGTCTTCGGCGCGGCGTTCGTGGGCATCGGAGGATGGATTTACTACAACACCGAAGTGGTGAACCATATCGTTACCGAGGACGATCGGGAACAGATCGCCATTGGCTACGAGAAAACATATAAGAAGTACGAGCATTTACCGCAGCCGCGGATCATCGACGTGAAATATTGGATCGATATTTACCCCGAGCGCCGGGAGGCGGAGATGCGGGGCGACCAAGTGATTGAGAACGAGACCGGCCAGCCGATTTCCCGGCTGGATCTCACGCTCGATCCGGATCTCAAAACGGAAGTAACCGTCGACGGCGCGCAGCTTGAAAAGGACGATAAACGGCTTCATTACCGGATCTATCGGCTCGACCCTCCGATGCAGCCGGGCGAGAAGCGGCACATGCGGTACACGGTGAAGAAAGTGACGCGCGGCTTCGAGAACACGGTGACGGAGCTACAGATCGTCCAGAACGGGACGTTTTTCAACAATACGATCGCGCCGCAAATCGGCTATCAGCCAGGGGCGGAATTGGAAGACAAGAACACGCGGAAGAAGTATGGGTTAAAAGAGAAGGAGCGGATGCCGGCGCTGGAACGGAATTGCACTACGGATTGCCGCGACAACTATATCAGCAACAACTCGGATTGGGTGAATGTGGAGACGGTGATCAGCACATCGCCCGATCAGATCGCGATCGCTCCAGGTTCGCTTATACGCGAGTGGAGACAGAACGGCCGGCGGTACTATCAATACCGCCTGGATCATTTCGCGCTGAACTTTTATTCGTTCCTGTCGGCTCGCTACGAGGTGGCGCGGGAGGAGTGGAAGGGGATCAAGATCGAGGTTTACTATCTGAAGGAACAGCCGTGGAACGTGCCGAAGATGCTGAGGTCGGTGCGGCGGTCGTTCGAATACTATACGCAGAACTTTGGACCGTATTCGAATAAAGAGGCGCGTATCATCGAATTTCCGCGCATCGCCGGTTTCGCTCAGGCGTTTCCGGGGACGATGCCTTATTCGGAGAGCATCGGGTTTATCGCGAATTTGAAGGACCCCGAGGACATCGACATGGTGTTCTACGTCGTCGCGCACGAGATGGGGCATCAATGGTGGGCGCATCAGGTGATCGGCGCGAACATGCAAGGCGCCACGGCGTTGTCGGAAACGCTGGCGCAATATTCGGCGCTGATGGTGATGGAGAAGCAATACGGGCGCGATATGATGCGGAAGTTTCTGAAGTACGAGATGGATAACTATTTGCGTTCGCGCGGCCGGGAGTTGCTGAACGAGCGCCCATTGCTCAAGGTGGAGGCGAGCCAGGGATACATTCATTACCGTAAGGGGAGCGTGGTGATGTATTACCTCAAGGAGATGATCGGCGAAGAAGGCGTGAACCGGGCTTTGCGTAAAGTGCTGGGACAGTATGGCTACGCGCCTCCGCCGTATCCGGTATCCTACGCGCTTGTCGACGCGCTTCGGGAACAGACACCGGAGCAATACCGGTATTTGATGCGGGATCTGTTTTACGACATCACGCTGTTTTCGAATCGCACTCTTTCGGCGGTGGCGAAGAAGCGCGGGGACGGCAAGTACGACGTGACGATCGACGTGGACGCGGAGAAGTTCAAGGCCGACGAGAAGGGCAACGAACGCCAGGTCCCGGTGGCGGATTGGATCGAGATCGGCGCGTTCGCCAAGCCCGCGCCGGGCAAGAAATACGGAAAGACGCTGTACCGGGAGCGGATGCGGATGACCAGCGGGCCGCACACTTACCGTTTCACCGTCGACGAGCTGCCGGATAAAGCCGGCATCGATCCGTTCGCGCTGTTGATCGACAGGATCCCGGACGACAACGTGAAGGCCGTCGATATCGGCGGTTAATGGAGTTGCTTGATGGCGACTTCCTTGAAGAAGACGATGTCGTTGTCGCTGTGGTTTTGAAGGCCGAACCAGCCTTCGGCGGGGCGCGGCCCGCGGAGGGGTTCGAAGCTGAGTTTTTGCGGGGGCACGGGTTGGCCTTCGGTGTAGTCGGTGACCTTGACGCCGTTCACCGTGACGATGGTGCGGAGGCCGTCGAGCGTGATGTCCATGGTGTTCCACTGCGGGCCGGGTTTGCCGGGCTTGGCCAGCGGCTTGGTGAGCGAGTAGAGCGTGCCGGTGACGTGGTATTCGTCCTCGTTCCCTTTTTCCGGATGGTTGTCGATCTGGACTTCATAGCCGTAGTTGACGGGCATCCAGGCTTCACGCGGTTCGATGGGGATGCGGACGTAGACGCCGGAGTTGTCGTTTTCGTCGCGCATCTTGTACACGACGTGAAGAGTGCAATTGCCGACCTTCCCGCCGGTCCAATAGAGCAGTCCCATGCCACCGTGCGTGCGGATCAGTCCATTCTCCACCGTCATGGAGCCTTTGTCGACGTGCTTCCAACCCGTGAGGTCTTTGCCGTTGAAGAGCTGTTTCCAGCCGTCGCCTTCGGCGGCGAAGAGGGACGAAGTGAGCAGAAGGGCGAGGAGTGCGATTCGAGTTTTCATACAGCAGCTATTAAATCACGGGGAGGGCCTGGAGAAATTCTAGCGCCGCGTCAGGTTGCGGATGCCGCGATTCGCGCACCCTCGGGGTAGACCGTCCGCGGGCGCAGTGCGCGCCAGTTCCTCTAACGCGGGTAGGTCTTTGGCTGTGCCGCCGTTCTCCAGCGCCTCGCATAGGCCGATCGGGGTCCCCGCCTCCGGATGTCCCCGAATCTCGCGGAGGAGTTTCTCGAAATATTCCGGGCGGCCGGCGCGCACGAGGATCTCCAGCCGAAACACCGAAGCGTCGTGGTCGAGGGGCCCTATATAGGAAGCAAGCGCGTCCGCCCCCGCCTCGCTGAGATAGCCGTAGCCGTCGAGCAGGCGGAGCGCGGTTTCGGCACGCGCGCCGCCGGAGGGCAGAAATGCGGCCGCGTCCGTCGCTAGTTCCTCGAGCGGGGTCAGTCCGGGGGCTCGTTGCAAGGGCCGGCCAGGAAAAGACCGCAAGCCGAAGGCGGAATTCGCGAGGGCGTATGGCTCTCCGACGCCGCGCGAACTGAGGAACAGAAGGTCGGGTTCTTTACCGCAACCCGGGGCGCCCTCGGCGGGATCGGCGACGGGGTAGAAGACGCGGAAGGACGGAGGTACGTTCGCGCCTTTGTATGTCTTCAGCGTCGAGTAGCTCAAGATGTAATCGAGCGGAACGAGGTGACCGTCGCGTTCAACCGGCGCGCTTGGGTCTTTCCTCTCGACGGAAACACAACTTGCGACAACGACCGCGCCGGATTCGGCGAACAGAGGCTCGATCGGCGTGTACACGGCGACGCCGCCCTGGACTCCCGAGGCCGCGATCAGAAGCAGAATCGGCGGACGGATCATCTCGGCTACTTGTTGCCGAGTTGTAGAAAAACGATGCCGACGAAGATCAGGCCGAGGCCCGCGAACTTGAGGCGCGTGAGCGGTTCGTGAAAGAAGACCTTGGCCAGATAGAGCGTCCAGACGTAGCCGAGCGAGACCATGGGGTAGAGGATGGTCAACTCGCCGCGGCGGATTCCCATCACGAAGAATAGCGAGGAGAGCAAGTAGGCGGCGATGCCGGCGAGGATATACCAGTTGGTCAATATGTTCTTCCAACCGCCGCCGAGTTTGTTCGCACCGAATTTCAGGAACACGGCGCCGAAAGATCCGATGAAGGAACCGACGAGAACGAGAACCATCGACGAGACGGGGGTTTTCATTTTTTCCCTTTTCCGCCGAGCACGGCGACGCCGAACACGATGAAGCCGACACCGATCGATTTGTACAAGTTCATCGGTTCATGAAGGACGGCGACCGAGAGCAGACAGACCCAGACGTACGTAAGCGCGATGACCGGATAAAGCTGGGAAAGCTCGCCATGGCGCAAGGCCAGCACCAACAGCACCATGCTGACGCCATAGAGGCAATAGCCGGCGAAAAGCGGCAGATTGGTGACCATGCCGATGAGCGAATCGACAAGGCCTTTGTGGGTGATGGTGTTAGCGCCGGTCTTGATCAGCATCTGGGCGACGGCGCCGATCACCGTGCAACAGAAGACCAGGACGATCGATTTCCACGACCGCGCGGCGCCGGCCGTCACCGGCGGGGTGGACACACCAATGGAACTCAAATGATTCTCCTTGGGGAATTTCCATGATAGCAGGAGCGCCGGCGGGGACGGCGCGGGAAACACGATGGAAACGGGGGAGTCTACAAGACATAGGAGAAGGAAAAGATGAAAAATACACATCCAATGGTTTATTTCTGTCTCGGAGTGGGGGCCGGAATCGCCGCGGGTTTGCTGTGGGCGCCGGACTCGGGAGAAGACACGAGGAAGCGGCTCCAATCCAAGGCGCGCGAGGGCGGCAAGTCGGTGCAGAGAGCCGCGCTAAGTGTCCGGGATTCGTTGCAGGATGCGGTGGACCGCGGAGCGAAGAGCGTGGAGAAGGGTTTGGATCAAGCCGAAGCGGCCGTTGCGGCGGGGCACAAGGCGGCGACGTCGGCGATCAATACCGCGGCGAAAGCAGTCAGCCAAGCATTCTAAATCGAGCCGGCCGGCTGGATTATCCTTGTACGCATGATCTATCGCCGGGCCTATTCGTTTCTTGCATTGCTGTGTCTGGTCGTATCCTGCCTGCGGGCGGACGACTCCGCGCCAAAGCCCTCGCTGGGCGAGCCGGCGATTTCGCCGGACGGTGCTGAAATCGCTTTCGTTTCCGGCGGCGACATTTGGACCGTTCCCTCGCATGGAGGCGAGGCGCGTCTTCTGGTGGCGCACCCCGCGACCGAGTCCCGGCCGCTATATTCGCCCGATGGCACGAAACTCGCCTTCGGTTCCACGCGAACCGGCAATGGCGACATTTACGTTTTGACATTCGCAACGGGCGAACTGACGCGGTTGACATGGAGCGACGCGGCCGAGCAGCCCGATGGATGGTCCCCCGATGGCAAGTGGGTCTATTTCACGTCCTCGGCCAACGATATCGGGCATCTCAACGACATTTTTCGCGTGAGCGCGGAGGGTGGAACGCCGCTGGAGGTGAGCCGCGAGCGGTATCTGAACGAGTTCGAGAGCGCGCCGTCGCCCGACGGGGACACGATCGCGCTGGTTGCGCGCGGCATCAGTTCCTCTCAATGGTGGCGCAATGGGCATAGCCACATCGACGAGACGGAGATTTGGCTCAAGCCGGTGAGCGGGAGCGGAGGATACCGGCGCGTGATCGGAGGGCCGTCGAAGCAGGCGTGGCCGATGTGGGGTGGGGATGGGAAGACGCTGTTGTATATGTCGGATCGGAGCGGCGCGGAGAACGTTTGGGAGCAACCGGCCGTTGCGGGCGGCGCGGCGCGGCAATTGACTCACTTCACCGAAGGGCGCGTGTTGTGGCCGTCGATCGGGCATGGAGGGAAGGAGATCGTTTTCGAGCGCGGCTTCGCCATTTGGAAAATGGACACGAAGTCGGGCAAGGCGGCGCCGGTCGAAATTCGCTTGCGAGGCGCTCCGGCGGAGCCTACGGTGAAGCACGAGGCGATTCCGGAGTTCACCGATCTGACGGTTTCACCCGATGGCAAGAAGATGGCGGTCGTGGCGCATGGCGAGGTGTTTGCCGCCTCGGCGAAAGACGGCGGTGTGGCGCAAAGAGTGACGCATACGGCGGCGGAGGAGAGTGGGATTCGTTGGTCACGCGACAGCAAACGCATCGTATATGTCTCCGAGCGCAACGGGCACCGGCAGCTTTTTGAATACGACTTCGCCAAGGATTCGGAGCGGCAGTTGACGAACGCCAGCGCCGAGGACGAGGTTCCCGAGTACTCGCCGGACGGCAAGATGCTGTCGTTTGTACGCAACGAAAAAGAGGTTCACGTTCTTACGATCGACGGACTGGCGGACCGGGTGGTGGCGACGGATATGTTGTGGGACCCGGCAACGGCGTGGTCGCCGGACAGTCAATGGGTAGCCTTCGCCAGCTACGGCGCGAAGTCTTTCCGCAACGTGAACGTCGTGGCGGCGGCGGGCGGCGAAGTGCATCCGGTGAGCTTCCTCGCCAACGGCGAAACGGCCTCGCGCATCGCGTGGGCGCCGGATGGAAAGTATCTTTTGTTCGAAACGGCGCAGCGCAGCGAGACGCCGCAAATGGCGCGTGTGGACTTGCTGCCGCGTGTGCCGAAGTATCGCGAGGACGAGTTTAAGAAGCTTTTCGAGCCGGAGAAGACGGCGCCGGAGAAAACGGGCTCAACCGAGACGGCGGAAGCGAAACCCAAGGAGGCCGCTCCGGAAAAGACGCAACCGGTGAAGATCGTCTTCGACGGGATCGACCGGCGATTGACGCTGTTGCCCATTGGCCTGGATGTGCAGGCGCCGGAAATCAGCCCGGATGGCAAGACGCTGCTATTTGCCGCGAGCGCCGCCGGGCAACGGAATCTTTATACTTACTCGCTCGACGAACTTGCCAAGGAGCCGGCGGTGGCGCGGCAGTTGACCTCGACCGCGGGAAATAAATCCGATTATCAGTTTTCGCCCGATTCGAAGACGGTCTTTTTTCTGGACAAAGGCCATGTGGTGACAATTCCTCTCGAAAGCCGTGTGGCAAAGCCGGTTGCGGTGACGGCGGAGATGGACGTCGACTTCGATCAGGACAAAGAAGTGGCGTTCGCCGAGGCGTGGGGTGTTTTGAACCGGCGTTTTTACGACTCCACGTTCAATGGGCGCGATTGGGCCAAGCTGCGGGACCGGTACGCACCGTACGTCGCCGGGAGCCGCAATCAGGACGAAATGCGGCGCGTGATTGGGTTGATGATCGGGGATTTGAATTCGTCGCACTCGGGCATCGGCGGGCCACAGGCGATACCGGGCGCGCCGGTGGGAAGGCTCGGGCTGCGCTGCGAGCGCGAGCCGTACGAGGCGGGCAAGGGTCTGGTTATCCGCGAGGTGATTGAGCTTGGGCCCGCGGCGATCGAAGGAACGATCAAGCCCGGGGAGACGCTGCTCGCGGTGAATGGGACGGCGCTGGGTCCGCATACCAATCTCGACCGATTGCTGGAGAACGAAGTGGACCGGCGGGTGGTGCTGGAGGTTGGCTCGGCGGGAGATGGGGCGAAGAAGCGCGACGTTGTCGTGCGGCCTATCGCAGCCACCGCCGAGACGGGTCTGCTATACCGGCAATGGGTAAACGCCAACCGCGCTTACGTCGATAAAATCAGCGGCGGGAAGCTGGGCTATATTCATTTGCCGGACATGGGCCAGCAATCGTTGCAGCAGCTTTATGTTGATCTCGACGCGCGCAACGAGAACAAGCAGGGCGTCGTGGTCGATATTCGCAATAACAACGGCGGCTTCATCAACGGCTACGCCATCGACGTTTTCGCGCGGAAGAATTATCTGATCATGACGCCGCGCGGATTGCCCGCCGCGCCCGCCCGGCCGTTCCTGGGCCAGCGCGCGCTCGGCCTTCCCACCGTTCTGATCACGAACGAGTCGTCGTTGTCGGACGCGGAGGATTTCACCGAGGGCTATCGCGCGTTGAAGCTGGGCAAGGTGGTCGGCGAGCCGACGGCGGGGTGGATTATCTACACGAGCGGGCAGCGGCTGATCGACGGCTCCGTGGTGCGCGAGCCGGAGATTCGCGTGCAGGACTTGAGCGGTCAGACGATGGAGATGCATCCGCGCCCGGTGGATGTGGAAGTGCAGCGGATGCTGGGCGATTCCGATGAGGGCCGCGACGCGCAACTCGACCGCGCCGTTCGCGTTCTGCTGGACGGCAAGTGATTTTTACCAAATCAGCTTGATCGCGAATTGAATCTGGCGCGAAGTGGTGGACGTGCCGGTGATCACTCCCGCCGTGGGCGACGGCGCGGCGGTGGGTGAGGTGAATACGATCAAATTCGGCGTGTTGAAATTCGCGTGGTTCAGGATGTTGAACGCTTCGGCGCGGAACTGGACGTCGAGTTTCTCGGTGACGTGCGAATCCTTGATGAGGGAAAGATCCAGTTCGGCCAGACCCGGGCCGAAGAGCGCGTCGCGGCCCAGATTGCCGTAAGTGCCGTTGACGGGGACCGAGAACGCGTTGGGATTGAAGTAGCGGTTTGGCTGGCCCACAACGATGTTGCCTTTAAAGTCCGGATTCAGCGACGGCCGCACGGGGTTCGTGCCGTTTCCGTTGTTGGAAGGGTTGAAACTCAGCTCCGGCGTGAAGGGAAAGCCGGTGTGGATCGTTTCGATGCCATCGAGCGACCAGCCGCCGATGAGGAACCCGGGCACCCCGGACGCCTCACGAGCGAAGCGTTTGCCGCGTCCGAACGGCAGGGCGTAGCTGCCGCTGATCGCCGCCGCGTGGCGAACGTCGAACGTGGACGGGCCCCAATCCAGGCGCAGGTTATGCGCGTCCTCGACCAAGCCCGGCGCGTTGGCCGAAGCGCTGCCATTCAGTGTGTCGCCGTCGTCCAGGCTCTTAGACCAGGTGTAAACGCCGCGCAGTTGAAAGCCGCTGTGGAAGCGATGGTTCACGTCGATTTCGAGCGCGTTGTAATTGCTGCTTCCTTCGGAGAACCAGGTCCAGCCGCTGGCGAGTTTGGGGTTGGCGAACGGCGCGTTTTTGGGATAGTAAATGGTTCCGGAAGGAAGCGATGCCGGGCACGGCGCGGCCGGGCAGACGGTAGGGATGGCCTCGTTGGGGTCGACGCTGACGATCTCGTGGTAACCGTGCGAGCCGGAATAGCCGACGGTGAGCACCGTCTCCGGTGCGATCATTTGCGCGACGGAAAAGTTGTAGGCGATCACCGTGGGCGTTTGCAGGTTTTGTGGAACACCCGCCGGGGCGACAAGGAAACCGGAAGGCAGGGGCGCGCCGGGAACGATGTTCAATGTCGAAACATTTTGATTCTTCAGTGTAATGCTGGTGTTGAAGGGCGCATTTTGATCGAGGCGGTAGCTTAAGCCGTCCTGCAGCGAATTGTAGATGCCGAAGCCGGCGCGGATCACCGTACGGCCGCTTCCGAAAGGGTCCCAGGCCAAACCGGCGCGAGGCTCCGGGAGGAACTTCGCGTTGTTCACGGTGAGCGCCGACGAGGCGACGCGGGGTTGGGTGAGCAGGGCGCCAGTGGGCCCGAAGACGAAGTTCGCCGCGCGGCCCGTGGCTTCGTTCCAGCCGTTGGTGGATTCGGTGCGGATGCCTAGCGTCAAAGTGAAGCGCTGCGTGAGCCGCATTTCGTCTTCGACGAAAAGCGCTCCTTCCGCCGAACGCCAACTGAGCGGCGTGGGGTTGGGGACGGCGGTGAACGTCGTGATGACGCCCTGCATAAAGCTGGCGAGGCTGCCGAAGGTCGCTTGGCCGTATTGACCCAGGGCCTCGCTGTCGTTGGCTTGAATGCGCTGGAACCAGCCGCCGGCGGTGATTTGGTGAATGCCGTGGGTGATGGAAACACTGTCTTCGGCGGTGAATAAATTTCGCGTGACGAATATGTTGCTTCCATAGTTGCTGCCGGCCAGGGCGAGTTGGCTGGGCGTGTTGGGCGTCGCGCTGCCGCCAATCACCAGCGCGCCCATGGGGCGTCCGGCGAGGAAGCCGGGTTGATCGACCGTCGGCTCGCCCGTGTAATAGTAGCTCGCGCGCGAGAAACCGAAAGCTCCGCTGTTCACGACGAAGGGTGAGAAAACATGGGTTTCGCGCACGCTGGCGACTTGCTCGCGAAGCGCCTCGATATCCACGCTGAGCGGATCGATCGTCGGCGTCGTGTCGGCGCTATCGTCCACGGTGTAGATCGCGTTTAGCGTGTCGCGCTCTGAGAACACATGGTCCAAGCGAACGGTGCCGAAGTCCTCGCGAATGCCTTGGACAGGGCTGTTGAAGGCTTCGCCGATGCCGCCGCCGAGTTCCGGGCCGTTCTGCACCGGCCAGAAATCGAGCAGTTGCGCGACGCCGGGAGCGAGTCCGATGTGCGTCAGCGTTCCGCCCGCGCCGGGGAGGTTCCCCGCCCGCACGTTGTTGTCGGGAACGAACGTCACGTTGCTCAAACCCAGGTGCTGGCGGAACCCCTCGTAGTCGGCGAAGACGAAGGTCTTGTCCTTCACGACGGCGCCGCCGAGCGAGGCTCCGAATTGATTGCGGCCGAAGCCGGGCACGGACTTCCGGTCGAAAAAGTTGCGGGCGTCCAGATCGCTATTGCGCAGAAATTCGAACAGCGTTCCATGGAGCGCGCTGGTTCCCGATTGCGTGGCGATGGACACCTGCGCGCCGGGGCGCTTACCGAATCCGGCGCCATAGGGAGTGGTGGCGGCGTTGAATTCGCGCACCGCGTCCACGCCCAGCAATTGACCGCTGGCGCCACCGGGCTGGAAGTCGATTTCCGCCGCGGCGGTATATTCGATGCCGTCCAGAAGGAATAGATTTTCCTGCGGGCGACGGCCGGAAACGGCGAACATATTGCCCACCGCGGAATTCGAAATTCCGATGCCGCCCGTTCGCTGCGCGGTGTAATTGACGATGCCGGGATTGAGCGTCAGCAGTTGATCGTAGCTGCGACCGTTGAGGGGCAGTTCCTTCACCTCGCGCTCTCCAACCAATCCCTCCGTCTGGGCCGTGCTCGTGTTCAACGGGGGAGCGCTCCCCGAGACGGTGACTTGTTCCCGCGCTTCCCCCAATTCGAGAACCAGGTCGACGACGGCCTGCGTGCCCAGATCGAGTTGGACGCCGCGGCGGGCCTCGTTGCGAAAGTCCGGCTTCGCGGCGAGCAATTCGTACCGCCCGATCGGCAGCGAGACGAAGGCGTAGCGGCCTTCGCTATCGGAGACCGACCGCCGCACCACGCCGCTTTCGGTATTCGTCGCGACGACCGATACGGAGGCGATGACCGCGCCGGAGGCGTCCCGCACGGAGCCGGAGAGTGAAGGTAGTGCCTGGCACGTGGCAGGCAAGACGGCGAGGGCGAAAAAAAGCGAAAGGAGGATTGCGCGACGCATGGTGTGCAAAAGCGACAAAGACAAGTATACAGAACAGCCGGGCCGGCGCGACGGAGGGCCGGGGATGGCCGACAATGAAGGAATGAAGGTCCGTTTGCTTTTGTTCGCGGCGTTGGGAATTGCGCTTTTCGCGGGCGATCCGTGGAAGGGCAGGGATTTCCGGCAATGGTCGGACGAGGATGTTCAGCGGATGTTGAAGGATTCGCCGTGGGCGCGAGAGGTGATGGCGACGGTGGATCCGAAGGAAGCGAAGCGCGAAAGCAAGGATGGAGGAAACGGGATCTCGGTGGGCGCACCGGCGGACCCGGCAAACGGGGGGATGCCGGGCGGCCCTGGACGTCCTCCCGTGGGTGGCGTGAGCGGACCGCTGGCGGCGCCGGATTCGGTGGCGGCGGGGATGCCGACGATGCATCTTGTAGTGCGGTGGGAGAGCGCGCTGCCGGTGAAGGAGGCGATGTTGCGATTGAAGTTCGGCGACAAACTGCCCGCCGCGGACGATCCCGGTTACACGCTGGACCGCGAGGAGAAATATTACATCGTCGCGGTGGTGGGGTTGGAAATGCCCAAGGGCGGACGCGACTCGGAAGCATCGGCGCGCATGCGGGACGAATTGTTGGGTACGGCGAAGCTGACGGCGAAGGGCAGGGCGGCGGTCTTCGCCGAGGAGGTGAAAGTGAACCCACCCGAAGCGCGCGAGGAGGTGTTGTTTTACTTCCCGAGGACGCCGGCGATCGTGGCATCCGACAAAAGCGTGGTGTTTGAAAGCCAGCTCGGCGCATTTGAAATCCGGAAGGCGTTCAAGCCGAAAGAGATGGTTTATCAAGGGAAGTTGGAGATGTAAGACGCAATCTCGCGCGAAGCATCATGACCGTCCAACGCTTTTTCGAATACTCGCTGCTGGCGATGCTGACCAGCGCGTTCATGGCGCTGGCTACTTCCGGCTACGTGTCACCGGTGCCGCTGGCGCTTACGGGCGCGGCGCTGATCGCGCGGGCGTTGATGGTGGCGGGGATGGTGCGCATACGAATCCCGGCGGCGCTTGCCAATGGCCTTACGCTCGCCTACGCCGGCTTTTACGCCGCGGACTATTTTCTGATCTCGCGCGAGTTTTTGCAGGCGACGGTCCATCTGATCTTCTTCCTCGCCGTCGCGAAAATCCTCACCGCTTCCACGCCGCGCGATTATTTTTACGTGAAGACGATCGCGCTGCTCGAACTCCTCGCCGCCAGCTTGTTTTCCGGCAACGCCAGCTTCTTTCTGTTCCTGGGCATGTTCCTGTTGGCCACCGTGGCGGCATTCGCCAGCGACGAAATCCGGCGGTCCAGCGCCGCCGCGGGCGAGGGCGAGATTGCGCTTCGCCGGTTTCCCGCCGTGCGTCTTGTCCTGTTCGCGGGGTGGGTCGCCTCCGGAATTCTCATCCTCACTGCGGGGTTGTTCTTCCTGCTGCCACGAACGGCGCGCGCCGCGCTGCAACGCTTCGCGCCCTCGCACCACTATATGGCCGGGTTCTCGCGCGAGGTGGATCTGGGCGACATCGGAGAAATCCAACAGCAGGACGCGGCCGTCATGCATGTGCGCGCCGAAGACGGCCGGCCATTGCCGGAAGGCTTGAAATGGCGCGGCGCGACGCTCGCCGCCTTCGATGGCCGGCGCTGGTTCAACCCGCCGGGCGCAACCCGGCCCGTCGCCACGGACCGCCGCGGACTTTTCATCCTGGCCACGCCGGAGGAGAGAAGAAGCTTATCGCCGCGGCTGACGTACATGGTGCAAATGAGCGAGGCCGCCGGCGACGCCTTGTTCTTCGCCGGAGAGCCCGAGTTTCTGTGGATCGACGCGCCATACATCGTCCGCGCGTCGCCCGGCGTATACCGCCGTCTGTACGGCTCCTCCGGGCCGGCCACTTACCAGGCCCGGAGCTTTCTCGAACCGGCGCCCATCGCCGCGCCCGAGGAGGCGGACGCCGATCCCTCGCCCAGCGCCATCTATCTTCAAATGCCGCCGCTCGACCCGCGCGTTCCCGCTCTCGCGCGTCAAATCGCCGCGGGCGCATCCGGCCCCATGGCCGAGGCGCGCGCCATCGAACGCTACCTTCCAACGCACTACCGTTACACGCTGGAGTTGCCGGTCCGCGAGCCGCGCGACCCATTGGCGCATTTTCTCTTCGAGCGGCGTAAAGGGCATTGTGAGTACTTCGCCTCGGCGATGGCGGTGATGCTAAGGACGTTGAACATCCCCTCCCGTGTGGCCACGGGGTTTCAGGGGGGCATTTACAATCCCATCAGCCAGCGCCAGATCATCCGCGGCTCGGACGCCCACAGTTGGGTGGAGGCGTGGATACCGGGCCGGGGCTGGATGGCGTTCGACCCGACGCCGGCCGAACGCGGGCGCGCCGCCTCGATGTGGGGACGCCTGTCGCTCTATGCCGACGCGGCCGACGTTTTCTGGCAGGAGTGGGTGCTGGGATATTCGCTCGACCACCAGATCCTCCTCGCCTCGCGCAGGGAGGACTCCGGCCGGCGACTGGGCGTCAATTGGCCCGAGGCCGGCGTCGCGGCCTGCGGCGGGTTCGCACGCGCGCTACGGCCCGCCGCAGTGCGCTTCGGTCCAACCTTGCTGTTCGCCGTTCTTGCCGCGGGTGTGTTGTTGAGCTTCGGACCCGGCGCTTGGCGCTGGTGGCGGGCGCGGGCCGGCGTCCGCCGGGCGCTGAGTGGCCGCGCCCACCCCTCCGACGCGGCTCTGCTTTATGAACGCATGTTGCGGTTCCTGGCCCGGCGCGGAGTGGAGCGCCCTCCCTGGATGACGCCGATCGAATTCGCCCGCGTCGTCGAGGACCCGCAACTGGCGGCGATCGCCCTCGACATGGCGGAATCCTATAACGCGCTGCGATTCGGAGGCGACGCGCGCGCCGCTTCGCGCATGGCCGAAACGCTGGCCGGGTTGGAACGGCGATAGACCGGGGTTACTCCACCGCGACGCGGACCGACTTCAATTCGTCGCCCGTCGCCACGGCGTCCACGACCTCCTGGCCGCTCAGCACTTGGCCGAACACCGTGTGCTTGCCGTCCAGCCACTCCGTAGCCACATGCGTGATGAAGAACTGGCTGCCGTTGGTATTCGGCCCGGCGTTGGCCATCGACAGGCTGCCCACCTGGTGCCGCCGTGGATTGTCCTTCAATTCGTCTTCGAAGCGGTATCCGGGGCCACCGCGCCCGGTGCCGGTGGGGTCGCCGCCTTGCACCATGAAGTCGGCGATCACGCGATGAAACACCGTTCCGTCGTAAAATCCATCTCCCGCCAAAAAAACGAAATTGTTCACCGTCTTCGGAGCGTCTTTGGCGAAAAGCTCGCACACGATCGTCCCGCGCGAAGTTTCAAACGTCGCGGTGAACTTCTTGCCAGGGTCGATCGTCATCGCCGGCGCCGACGGATATTGTTTTGCCATATCTCCAGTTTACAGGCCGGAGGAATTTTGTTAGATGCGGGAGGCCTTCATTTCGCCCGCCATGTAGTCCGTCGCGCGCCAGCAAAGCGCCAGGATGGTCAGCGTCGGGTTCTTCTCCGTCGCCGTCGAAAACGCGGAGCCGTCCACGACAAACAGATTCTTCACCTCGTGCGACTGGCAAAAACCGTTCAGCGCGGAGCGTTTGGGATCGGCGCCCATGCGGCAGGTGCCGTGTTCGTGGATCGCTCCGCCATTCACGTCGAGCGAACCGCGGGTGTAAGGCGCAACCTCGGCCTTGGCCGCGTGCAGAATCTCTTCGCACGTCGAATACATTTGGTCCGCCATTTTGCGCTCGTTCTCGCCGATGGAATAGTCGATGCGCGCCAGCGGCAGGCCGTAGCGGTCCTTCGGGGTTCCGTCCACCGTCACCCGGTTGTCGGGCCGGGGTAGCACTTCGCCGTAGGGATGCAGCGCCACCAAAGCCGGATACCGCCGTTTGATCGCTTGTTTCAGGTCGACGCCGAAGCCGGGCAATTGCTTGCCGAAGCCCGCGCCGCCCTGCGCTCCAATGCCCCAAAACTGCATGCCGAATCCGCGCAGGTAATCCTTTTTGACGCCTGGAACATCGAATCGCGGCATATAGATATGCTCGCCGCTGATGCCGTCGTCGTTTTGCGTGGGCGCGCCCATTAATTCCGGCAGAAACCCGTACATGTGAAAACGGATTTGTTCCGACAGATAGCGTCCGACGACGCCGCTTCCGTTTCCGATTCCATTGGGATACCGGTGCGATTTCGAATTCAGCAGAAGACGCGTCGAATCGATGCAGGACGCGGCGACGACGACGCGCCTGCCGTACACTCTATGTTCTTCCGCGGTATGCCGGTCGAAGTATTGAACGCCGCTGGCAAGGCCCTTCGCGTTCACCAGGATTCGTCCGGCGACAGCGTTGTCGACGACCGTGAGCCGTCCGGTGCCGAAGGCCGGCTCCAAAAGATAATCGGAGGAATTGAAAAACGCGGCGATGTCGCAGCCGCGTCCGCACGCGCCGCAGTAATGGCACGGAGGATGGCCGTTGAGCTCGCGGGTCACGACGGCGCGGCGTCCGGCGACGATCTTAATTCCCACCGAGTGCGCCGCCCGCCGCAGCAGATACTCCCCGCAGCGCGGATTCGGAGGAGGTTGATGATAGGGGCTCCCGGGCAGCCACGGTTCGTCGTCGTCGCCGCCGTTCACGCCGATGAGCTGCTCCACGCGGTCTTAATACGGGGCGATATCGGCATAGCGGATGGGCCATGGAATTTCCCATCCATCGCGCGACGGCTCGGTGAAATTCAGGTCCGAGTAACGCAGCGACACGCGGCCCCATACGTTTGTCTTGCCTCCGCGTCCCCAGACGCGCGTCAACTCGAAGGGCTTGCCGGGCGGCGTCTGATAGGGCTGCTCCCGCGCGCTCAGATAAAACTCCGGCGGATGTTCGCCGCGCGCCTCGCGCTGCCGCCACTCCCATGGGCGCATGTGCGACCAATATTTCGCGCGGTTGAATTTTTCTCCCGCATCGAGCAGCAGGACCTTGACGCCCTGCCGCGTCAGGTTCCACGCGGCCATGCCTCCCGCCGCGCTGCTGCCGACGACGATGACCTCGTGAATTTCCGGAGATTTGGCGACCGGCATCGCTTCAATCCAGCCGTTGGTGTTCGGGATGCGTGCAGCCGGGAAAACTGGCCAGCGGCACGTTGCCCTGGTAACCCAACTCTATGGCCAATCCCTCGCGCGTCGAATAATAGCCGTCGATGACGCGATCCTTCAAGGCGTGGAAGAACGCCCGATCGGGAGTGTTGGCCGATTCCGCGAGCCGCCGCATCGCCGCCTCCTGTTCCTCCGGACTCAGCGCCAGGAACTTCGCGCCGCCCAGGCCGGCGATTCCTCCGCGCAGCCACGCGCCCAACTCCGTCCGCCGCGCGGCCTCGGCGTCGATCATCGACGGAACGCCCGCGTCCGATGCGCCCGGAGTCGTGGTGCGCGGGAGGATCAGGTCGCAGAGCCGCGTGAGGACGGCGAACTCGGAATCGGAGAAAAATTGCGGTGTAACGGCCGTCTGCGCGGCGAGAGGGAGCGCGGGCAGCGCGGCGATCGCAAGCAGCGCGTCGCGTCGGGTAGGCATAAGCGTGCCTCTAATTTATCCTAATTCCGATTGAAGATCCGCACGCGGAACATCGGCGCGGCTTTCTCGGCCTGGTCCATTTCGAACGTTTGCGATGTTTTCGCTGGATCGTAATCGCGCCACAGCCACGTCAATTCTTCCGCCGCCTCGGCGAAGCCCGCGGCTCGCGTATGCGAATCGTTGGAGAAGCTCAGGTGAAAATCGTAGCCCATCAGCTTCAACGAATTCGCCATCTGGATGTTCTGCAGCGGCCAGCTTCCGAATTTGTTTTCCAGATCGTTCTCCCCGTCCTGCAGCCAGACGCGAATGTTGCGCTTGGCCTCCTTGCGCACTTTGAACGGGTAATCGTTGCCGCCGTCGGCCTCGCCGTTCTTCCACTGAATCGAGGTGAAACTGCCTACACGGGAGATCACCCGGCTGAACTGCCGCGGCTCGTACCACGCGGCGTTGAAGGCGCAAATGCCGCCGGAGGATTCTCCGCCGATGCCGCGGCTATAGGCGTCCGTGCGCAAGCTGTAATGTTTCGAAACTTCGGGCAGAATCTCTTCCAGCAGGAAGCGCGGATACCGGTCCGACACCGTGTCGTACTCGATCGACCGCATCTTTTTGTCGCCCACGGCTCCGGGCGAAATGAAAATATGAATCATCACCGGGATCGCCTTTCGCGCCGTTAGATTGTCGACCACGTTCAGCGTTCGCGACGGCCCGTCGCGCTCCACTTGCGCCTCGCCGTCCTGCCAGATCATCACCGCCGCCGGAGTCTTGGCGTCGTATTGCGCCGGCGCGTAGACCCAGTAATCGCTCTTCATGCCCGGGAAAACGGCGCTCGTGTGAGCCATCTTCGCGGTCAAAGTTCCCTTCGGGATTCCGGCGTGTTCATAGGAATCCGGCCCATACGCGGGGACATTCTCTTTGCCGCCGAAGCTCTGTCCGCCAACAACGTAGTGAAAGTTGTGCGTGCGGCCGGTGGTCAGCGTCGCGATGCGGTACCAGACGGCGCTGTCGCCCACGCGGGCCATCGTCACGGGCACGTCGTCGTCGATCACGATGGACGGCGTTCCATCGCTCTTCAACGCAAAAACGAAGTCTGGTCCTTCGCCGGCGTAGGCTGTCCCCTTTTCGAGATCGGCCGCCGCGAACGCGCCCGCGACCGCCATGCGCAGCTCCGGCGAATCCGGATTGTCGCGCGCCAGGGCGATCAGTTTCGCCGCCGGTACCGGCGGCGGCGCCGGTTGCGGTTGCGCCCCTGCCGCCGCGCATAGCACTACGATGCCAATCAAGCCCCGCGCCTTCATGTCCGTAAATCGCTCCCGGTCATCTCCTTCGGTTGCGCCTCGCCCAGCATTCCCAGGATCGTCGGCGCGATATCCCGCAGCGAACCACCCGGTTTCAGCGGCCGCCGCGCTTCGTCGACGATCAGCAGCGGCACCGGATTCGTCGTGTGATACGTATGCGGGCCGTGTGTAACCGGATCGATCATCGTTTCGGCGTTGCCGTGGTCGGCGGTAATCACCCACGATCCGCCATGCCGCTTCAGCGCCGCGTGAATCCCGCCCAGGCAGCCGTCCACCGTCTCCACGGCGCGGATCGTCGGCGCCAGTTTTCCCGAGTGCCCCACCATGTCGGCATTGGCGAAATTCATCACGATCACATCCACGCCGCCGCGCTCGATGTTTCTCACCACCACTTCGGCCACTCCGGCCGCGCGCATCTCCGGCTTTAAATCGTAAGTGGCCACTTTCGGCGAAGGCACCATCTCGCGGCTCTCGCCGCCGAAAGGCTCCTCGACGCCTCCGTTGAAAAAGTAGGTCACATGGGCGTACTTTTCGGTCTCGGCCACGCGCAGGTTTTTCCAATTCAACTGCGCCATCACGTTGGCCAGAATGTTATTCGGATGCTCCCGCGGCAGCACGAACGGAACGCGGAAGTTTTTGTCGTACTCGGTCATCGTCACGTGATGCAGACCCTTCGGCGCTTTGCCGTGGTAAGGCACGATAGGGTCGCCACATAAGGCCATGGTCATCTCGCGGCCGCGGTCGGCGCGGTAATTAAAGAAGACGCTGACATCGTCGTCGCGAATCGTTCCCACCGGCTCGTTCCGCTCGTTTACGATCGTCTCCGGCTCGAGGAATTCATCGGTTACGCCCTTTTCATAGCTGCGCCGGATCGCCGCCACCGGATCTGTCGCCTTCTCGCCGCCCCCGAAGCGCAACGCGTTGAACGCCCGCTCCATGCGCTCCCAGCGCTTGTCGCGGTCCATCGCGTAGTAGCGCCCGGAAACCGTGGCGCTCTTGCCCACGCCCAGCTCGCGCATCTTTTTCTGAATTTCACCGGCATAAGCGGCCCCACTCTCCGGCGACGTATCGCGGCCGGCGGTGAAGCAATGCACGAAAACTTCGGAAAGCCCGTTCCGCTTCGCCATCTCCATCAACGCATAAAGATGCGTCAGCAGCGAATGCACCCCTCCGTCGCTGCACAGGCCCATCAAGTGCAACCGGTGGCCGCGCGCGCGTCGCATCGCCTCCAGCAAAACCTTGTTCTCGAAGAACTCGCCCGATGCGATCATCGCGTCGATCCGCGTCACGTCCATCTGAATCACCCGGCCGGCGCCGATGTTCAAATGTCCCACTTCGCTGTTGCCCATTTGGCCTTCGGGAAGGCCCACGGCGGGGCCGGAAGTCCGCACCAGCGTATTCGGATATTCGCGCAACAACGCGTCGTAGTTCGGCTTGTTCGCCAGCGCGATGGCGTTTCCGTCGATGGCCGGGGAGTAGCCCCAGCCGTCGAGAATCGTAAGAACCAGCGGTTTTTTCGCGGGCATGATTCGTGCGCTCCGCGTTACCGGAGGAACGCTTTCTTACCGGCGAACTTCGCGCCCGCGCCCAACTCTTCCTCGATGCGCAGAAGCTGGTTGTACTTGGCGATGCGGTCGGTACGGCTGGCCGAGCCGGTCTTGATCTGTCCGGCCCGCGTGGCTACGGCGAGATCGGCGATGAAGGCGTCCTCGGTCTCTCCGGAGCGATGCGAAATTACCGACGTGTACGCCGCGCCGGTGGCCATTTGAATCGCCTCCAGCGTCTCGCTGAGCGTGCCGATCTGGTTCACCTTGATCAAAATCGAATTCGCGATGCCTTCCTCGATTCCCCGCGCCAGCCGCTTGGTGTTGGTGACGAAAAGGTCGTCGCCCACCAGTTGAATCTTCTTGCCCAGCGCATCCGACATCGTCTTCCAGCCGGCCCAATCGTCCTCGGCCATGCCGTCTTCAATCGAAACGATCGGATATTTTTTCACCCACTCCGCCCAAAACGCCACCATCTCGTCAGAGGTGCGTTCGCTCTTATCCGATTTCTTGAAAACGTACTTCTTCTTTTCCGCGTCGTAAAATTCGCTGGCAGCCGGATCGAGCGCGATGCCGATCTGCTCGCCCGGTTTGTAGCCGGCCTTCGTGATCGCCTCCAGCACCACTTCCAGCGCCTCTTCGTTCGACTTCAAGTTCGGCGCGAAGCCGCCCTCATCGCCCACCGCCGTCGAATAGCCGCGTTTCTTCAAAACGCCCTTCAGCGTGTGAAACACCTCCACGCCCATGCGCAGCGACTCGGAAAACTTCTCCGCGCCGTAAGGAACCACCATGAACTCCTGCGGGTCCACCGAATTATCCGCGTGCGCGCCTCCGTTCAGGATGTTCATCATCGGCACCGGCAGCAGATCGGCCGCGATGCCGCCCAGATAGCGATAAAGCGGCGTCATCTGCGAATCGGCCGCGGCGCGCGCGGCGGCGAGCGACACAGCGAGAATCGCGTTCGCTCCCAATTTCGATTTGTTGTGGGTGCCGTCGAGGGCGATCAGTTTACGATCTAGCGCCGCCTGATCGAGCGCCGACATGCCATTCACGGCCGGACCGATCTTCTCGTTGATGTTCTTCACGGCGTGCAGCGTACCTTTGGCCAGATACCGCCCTTTGTCGCCGTCGCGCAGTTCCACCGCCTCGTGCTCGCCCGTCGATGCGCCCGATGGCACCGCCGCGCGGCCGCGACTGCCATCGGCCAGCTCGACATCCGCCTCCACCGTCGGATTCCCACGGGAATCCAAAATCTCTCGTCCGGTTACTCGTATGATTTCCATAAGCTAATATTCTGGCATCGCCCGCATCGCGTCGCTACCTCTTTCGGCGTCGATCTTTGCTGTACACTAAGAGGAAGTAGATCCCCTCGAAACGCAGTACGGTCGAGGTGTGTACGGATTGGGAGGTGAATGAATTTGGCAGAAGTATCGGTACAGGACGGCGAAACTCTTGAAAGCGCCCTCCGCCGGTTCAAGCGTAAAGTCCAGCAGGAAGACATCATCAAGGAGATTAAGCGTCACTCCTACTATCTGAAGCCGGGCGAGAAGCGGCGCACCAAGGAAGCCTTGGCGCGCAAACGGAACCGGAAAAAGAGAACCAGGGACGTGGAATAAACCTCCCTTCCGCGCAAAAAAGGGACCCGCCTTCGAAAGCGGGTCCCCTTTTTGTTTTAGACGGCGATTTTACTTCCGGCCGTCCTCCTCCGCCTGCACTTGCTGGAATCCCGCGGGCACTTCGAACTTCGAAGTATCGACCGGCGCCGGCGAGAACCCGCTCGATTCCGTCGTTGTCTGCATCAGGGTTCCCGGCGGGACGGGGCTGGCGTTCGCGCTGTCCGGCTGGTCGGCATTGGCCTTCTTCTTGCGCCCAAATCCGCCTAGAATCCCGCGCGCCGCCAAGCCCGACAAACCGCCGCCGGAATCGTTGTTCTGCTGCGCCTGCGGTTGCTGTTGTTGCTGCTGCGCGCCCTCCATCGCGCCGGCGGGCATGCCCATGTCCATCACCGTCAGCACCGGAATGCCCTTCATCTCCGCCATCTGTTTGTTGACTTCCACCATCCCCTGCATGGACTGCTGCATCTGCGCCATCTGCTGGTCCGGCAGCATTCCAATCTGTTTCGCCATTTTGCGCTCGAATTCCCGAACCTCGCCGTAGCCTTCGATATCGGGCGCCAGCCACACGTGCGACTCGATATTGGCCGCCGCTTGCGTTCCCTTCGTCTGGTCCGTCGCGTCCATCTCGATCGTGAGGACCACTTCTTTCGCCTCGTATCCCGCGATCGTTTTCTTCTGGCCGGTCTCCTTCGAGGAAACCTTGAACTTCATCTCCGTGCCGCCTTGCGGCTGCGAGGCTTGCTTGCCCTTCATCTTCTGCATCGCCTCTTCCATGCGCTGGCGCAGTTCGGCGAAGGTCATCGTCGAGTATGTCTTCTTCTCGTAATTCAACTGCGTGATCGTCTCCTTGTCCAGATCGACGATCTCCCCCGTGGATGAATTAATCCGCGCCATGCGGTTCCCGTGAACGTAGATCGCGGACTCCACCGGCTGGTTCGCCTTTTTCGAAAACGCGCCGGCGAATTTCATCATGCCGGCCATCGCTCCGCCGGTGATTTTAGTGGTTTGCCGGTAGCTGAAATCGGCCTGCAGAAGGCCGGGCGAAGCTGCCAGCAAAGCGAACGTGGCTAAGTGTTTCATGGGGTTCATTCTGCCATAGAAGTGATTTCTCCGGCCAAATCGTTACAATGGGCGGTTGCTCACTCCTCGAATCGGCATATCGGCGGGTCTGCGCACAATCTTAAGCGCCACCGCCGCTCTCGCTCTGCTGGCCTCGGGCGGCTGCAATCGCAATCATAAGCGGACCATCGGCGTTGTCCCGAAGGCCACTTCCCACATGTTCTGGCTGTCGGTGCAGGCGGGCGCGCTCGCCGCCGGCCGCCAGTTCAACGTCAACGTCGAATGGAACGGCCCGGCGCAGGAGACCGAATACGATCGTCAAATCCAGATCGTCGATTCCATGATCGCCCGCCGCGTCGATGGCCTCGCCGTCGCCGCCGCCGAACGCCACGCCCTCTCCGGCCCCATCGAACGCGCCGCCGCGCTCGGCATTCCGGTCACCGTTTTCGATTCCGGCGTCGACACGGACAAGTATATGACCTATATCGCCACCGACAACTACGACGCCGGGGAAAAAGGCGCGCGCGAGCTGGGCCGTTTGCTCGGTGGCAAAGGCCACGTCGCCGTGATCATGCACGCCCCCGGCAGCGCCTCCACGATGGATCGCGAGCGCGGCTTTGCGGACGCCATCGCCAAGGAGTTCCCCGGAATTCACATCGTCGCCCGCCAGTACGGCATGTCGGATCGCTCCCGCGCCATGGCCGCCACCGAGGACATCCTCACCGCGCACCCGGGCTTGAACGGCCTCTTCGCCTCTTCGGAACCAAGCGGGGTCGGCGCCGCGCTCGCCCTCAAATCCCGAAGACTCGCCGGCGCGGTCCGCTTGGTCGCCGTCGATTCGAGCGAGGAAATGGTCGCCTTCCTCCGTGAAGGCGCCATCAGCGCCCTCGTGGTTCAGGACCCTTTCAAAATGGGCTTTGAAGCCGTGAAGTCGCTGGTGGACAAACTAAACGGCAAGACTCCGCCCAAGCGCATCGACCTCAGCGCGCGGCTGATCGTCAAGAAGGATCTGAACGATCCCGCCGTGCGGCAATTGCTCAACCCCGGCCTCGCCGCTCCTCAAAAGTGACGGCGTTAGCGGTCCAGCCAAGCCCTCATGCTACGCGTCACCAAATCGGCCGCGTCCTGCTGCACAAAGTGGCCCGCGCCGGGAATCGTCACCAGCGTCAGATCCTTCTCCACCCAATCCCACGTCCCATTCAGCGCGGGCGACAACAACGCCGTGTCGTTCAGTCCGTGAAACATCAGCACCGGCCCGCGCACCTTCACCACCGGCGACGTGTCTTCCTGGTACGGCTCCCGCGGATAATTGGCCTTGTAGTAATTCAGCATCGCCGGAATGCTGGAGCGTTTGAACGCCTCGATGTACTTCGCCTTGGCGTCGGGGTCCTTCACCCAGAACGCAAGCTGCTCCGGCGTGATGTCCTTCTCCGCGCCCTCCTGTTGAAAGCGCCGCGCGTAGGCGCTTGCCGCCTGCTGCTTCGGATTATTCGCCAGCTCGCGCGCGATCCCCCGCGGGTGCGGCAGATTCAGAATGATCAGCCGGTCCACATATTGCGGCGCGTGAATCGCCAGTTGCCACGCCACCGCCC
>VFSW01002480.1_pt1 | contig 27868 bp, 19 predicted proteins | sample 5358111 | NCBI WGS metagenome assembly VFSW01 (sample SAMN11554181, study PRJNA540505) | mine drainage metagenome | isolation source: sediment from site ElyBrook_90M | place: USA: Ely Copper Mine, Vershire, VT | collected 2017 | reverse complement strand
TCAAGATGATCGGCAACGACATGCGCCTCGACACCGGCGTCGGCACCTGCGGCAAAGACGGCCAGAGCGTGCCGGTGGGCGTGGGTCAGCCTACGCTCAGGATCGACGGCCTGACGGTGGGTGGAACTGCCTAGGGTTTCATCCAAGTTCGAGCCCCGCAGCTCGATATCCCGCGGCGTCGGCCGAAGCGGACGATCGACCATTGCGCGCTGCGCGCGCCAACTGAGTTTTCTGTACGGATAAAAAGCGCATCCGTACAGAAAACACGGTAATTGATAAAAGCAAATGTCGATCCGCACCAGTCTGCTAGCGCTCGGCCCAACCCCTGGACCGTTGCAGCGCGCGCGTCCAGCCCGCCATGTGCGCTGACGCATCGGCGCGGCTCATCGCAGGATCGAAGCGCCGCCCGACCGCCCATTGGCGGCCGATTGCCGCAGTGTCTTTCCACACGCCGGTGGCAAGCCCGGCGAGATAAGCGGCTCCCAGCGCAGTGGTCTCGAGCACCTGGGGACGCAGCACCGGCACGCCGAGGAGGTCGGCCTGGAACTGCATCAGCGTGTCGTTGGCTGCGGCGCCGCCGTCCACGCGCAGTTCCTTCAGACGGATGCCGGCGTCCTTTTGCATCGACTGCAGCACTTCCGCCGACTGGAAGGCGATGGCTTCGAGCGCCGCGCGCGCGATGTGCGCGCGCGTGGTCCCGCGCGTGAGTCCGAGCATGGTGCCGCGCGCGTAAGCGTCCCAGTGCGGTGCGCCCAGGCCGGCAAAGGCCGGCACCACGTAGACGCCGCCCGTATCCTCCACGCTCGCGGCGAGCGCTTCGATGTCGGCCGATGAACGGATGAAGCCCAGGCCGTCGCGCAGCCACTGCACTACCGCGCCGCCGATGAACACGCCGCCCTCGAGCGCGTACTGCGGCTTCGCGCCGTGCTGGGCGCAACGCGTGGTAAGCAGGCCGTGTCTGGACGGCATCGCCTTGGCGCCGGTGTGAAGCAGCATGAAACAGCCGGTGCCGTAGGTATTCTTGGCCATGCCGGCCGAGTGGCAGGCCTGACCGAACAGGGCCGCCTGCTGGTCGCCGCCGATGCCGGCAATCGGTATTGGCGCGCCGAAAAGTTTTTTCGCGCTTTCGCCGTAGACCTGGGAAGAGGGCACGACTCGCGGCAGCAGTTCGCGCGGAATGCGAAACAGCGACAGCAGTGCCTCGTCCCAGTCGCCCGCATGTATGTCGTAGAGCATGGTGCGCGAGGCGTTGGTCACGTCGGTGATGTGCAGCGCGCCGCCCGAGAGCTTCCACGCCAGCCAGCTGTCGACGGTGCCGAAGGCGAGTTCGCCGCGCTCGGCGTGCAGCCTCAGGCCCGGGATGCTGTCGAGCATCCAGGCGAGCTTGGTCGCGGAAAAATACGGGTCGAGCACCAGACCGGTCGTGTCGCGCACGGTCTGCGCCTTGCCGCGCCGCTTCAGGCTGGCGCAGGCATCGGCGGTGCGCCGGTCCTGCCAGACGATGGCGTTATGCACCGGCAGGCCGGATTTGCGCTCCCACAGCAGCGTGGTCTCGCGCTGGTTGGCGATACCGATGGCGGTAATGTCCGCCGCCTTCAGCCCGGCCCGGGCGAGCGCGCGCCGGGCGACGCCGAGCTGCGAGCTCCAGATCTCCTCCGGGTCGTGTTCCACCCATCCCGGGTGGGGGAAAATCTGCCGGAATTCCTGTTGTGCCTGCGCGCGCACGCTGCCGTCTTCGCCGAACACGATGGCGCGGGAGCTGGTGGTGCCCTGGTCAAGCGCGAGGATATGCTTCATATTGTTTTGCTTCCCCGGTTGCGCATAGCGGCGATTCTAATCGAGTGGCAGAAAAAGCGGGTAACGCTGGCTTCCTGGTTTGGCGCTTGCATGCGCAGGCGTGCGCGCTGCGGCGCTGATCCCGCGACAAGCGGTTGTGTTAATATCTGACGCCTGTTTCGATGATTTTTTGTTCCGAAGCAATGGCGCTGCCCCGCAATTTTTCCTCCTCAATCCGCAATCACACGGCGCGAAGCGAAAACCGGCACCGATTGACGGCGATTGACCTGGGTCAATGCCCGCGCGCGCCCGCCTGACCGATCATCCCGTTGCGATTCAACCTGGAAGCGAGACATGAAAATCCACGAATACCAAGCGAAGGAAGTGCTGCGCAAGTACGGGGTGCCCACCCCCAGGGGGGTAGCCTGCTTCTCGGTCGATGAGGCGGTCAAGGCGGCGCAGTCCATACCGGGCAAGGTATGGGTGGTCAAGGCACAGATCCACGCCGGCGGCCGCGGCAAGGGCGGCGGGGTGAAGTTGGCGAAGTCGCTGGACGAGGTGAAGGCCTATGCCGGCCAGATCCTCGGCATGCAGCTGAAGACGCATCAAACCGGACCCGAAGGGCAAAAGGTGCGGCGGCTTTTGATCGAAGAGGGCGCCGACATCAAGAAGGAACTCTACGTCGGCATGGTGGTGGACCGGGTCACGCAGCGCGTGTGCCTGATGGCCTCGAGCGAGGGCGGCATGGACATCGAGGAAGTCGCCGCGCACACGCCGGAGAAAATCCACAAGGTGTTCGTCGATCCCGAAACCGGGCTGAAGGACGCCGAGGCCGACGCGGTCGCCGCGAAGATCGGCATTCCCGCGGCATCGGTGCCGCAGGCGCGTGCCGTGCTGCAGGCGCTGTACAAGGCGTTCTGGGACACCGACGCCAGCCTGGCCGAGATCAACCCGCTGGTGCTCACCGGCGACGGCCGCGTGGTGGCGCTGGACGCCAAGATCAACTTCGATTCGAACGCCTTGTACCGCCATCCGGACCTGCTTGCGCTGCGCGACCTCGACGAGGAGGACGCGGCCGAGATCGAAGCGTCGAAATTCGATCTGTCCTATATCTCGCTCGACGGCAACATCGGTTGCCTGGTGAACGGCGCCGGCCTGGCGATGGCGACCATGGACACGATCAAGCTGTACGGCGCGGAGCCGGCCAACTTTCTCGATGTCGGCGGCGGCGCCACCGCGGAAAAAGTGACCGAAGCGTTCAAGATCATGCTGAAGAACCCGAAGGTCAAGGGGATCCTCGTCAATATCTTCGGCGGCATCATGCAGTGCGACACCATCGCCAAAGGCGTGGTCGGCGCGGCGCGCGAAGTCAATCTGTCCGTGCCTCTGGTGGTGCGCATGAAAGGCACCAACGACGAGATCGGCCGGCAGATCCTCAAGGATTCCGGCCTGCCGATCATTTCAGCCGACAATATGGCCGACGCGGCGCAGAAGATCGTCGCCGCGGTCGCGGGCAAATAAAGGGAAATCCGCAACGAAAGGGGGCACGCCCCCTTTGGATCCCCCACTCTGGATATAAAAGGAAACGAAATGTCCATCCTGATCAACAAGAACACCCGGGTCGTCACCCAGGGCATCACCGGCAAGACCGGGCAATTCCACACGCGCATGTCGCGCGATTACGCCAACGGCAGGAACTGTTTCGTCGCCGGCGTGAACCCGAAAAAAGCGGGCGAGGATTTCGAGGGCATTCCCATCTACGCCAGCGTCAAGGACGCGAAACAGAAGGCGGGCGTGAACACCTCGGTGATCTACGTTCCCCCGCCCTTTGCGGCTGCGGCGATCTGGGAGGCGATCGATGCCGACCTCGATCTGGTAATCTGCATCACCGAAGGCATACCGGTGCGCGACATGATCGAGATCAAGGACCGCATGCGCAAGCACAACAAGACGAGCATCCTGGTCGGACCGAACTGTCCCGGCGTGATCACGCCCGACGAAATCAAAATCGGCATCATGCCCGGCCACATCCACAAGAAGGGCCGCGTCGGCGTGGTCTCGCGCTCGGGCACGCTCACCTATGAGGCGGTCGGCCAGCTGATGGAGCTCGGCATCGGCCAATCGACATGCGTCGGCATCGGCGGCGACCCCGTGAACGGCATGAAGCACATCGACGTGATGAAGCTGTTCAACGACGATCCTGAGACCGATGCGGTGATCATGGTGGGCGAGATCGGCGGCGCGGATGAAGAAACCGCGGCGCTGTGGGTGAAGGACAACATGAAAAAGCCGGTGGTCGGCTTCATCGCGGGTGTCACCGCGCCGGCAGGCAAGCGCATGGGCCACGCCGGCGCTATCATCTCAGGCGGCAAGGGCACGGCACAGGAAAAGCTGGAGGTGATGCAGGCCTGCGGCATCAAGGTGACGCGCAACCCGGCCGAAATGGGCAAGACACTCAAGGCGATTCTGAAACAGGCATGAGGTGAATTCAGCATCTGAATAACAATCGCGAGAACGGGGGCGGGAGAGCCTGTGTCATCCAGGAGCCCGCGCCCGATGTGATTTGCAGCCAGGCAGATCGCAAGTGTCTTGAGGGGAAACCCGCTCTGCAAAAAGGACATTTGTGAATCAAGTCATCATACCGATCAGGGCCGTGCGCAAGCAGCGCGGAACCATCAAGGGCCGCACGCCCGATCCCAAGGCGCTTGCCGAAGTGCGCTCGCTGCTGGGCGATGCGCCGCGCCGGCGCGACCTTTTAATCGAGCATCTGCACAAAATCCAGGACCGCTACGCCAGCCTGTCCGCTGCGCATCTGGTCGCGCTCGCCGCGGAAATGAAAATGGCCCTGGCCGAGGTCTACGAGGTCGCGACCTTCTATCACCATTTCGACGTGATCAAGGAGGGCGACGCGGCGCCGGCGGCGATCACGGTGCGCGTGTGCGACTCGCTTGCCTGCGAAATGGCAGGGGCGAAGGAGTTGCTGGAAAAACTTCCCCGCATTCTCGGCAGTGACGTGCGCGTGATTGCCGCGCCCTGCGTCGGCCGCTGCGAGACCGCGCCGGTGGCCGTAATCGGGCAGAATCCGCTGCCGTATGCGACCCTCGACGGGGTGAAAAAACTGGTCGCGGCCAAGGCCGTCAAGCACCGCCCCGGCAACTACGTCGATTACCGCGCCTATCGCCGACAAGGCGGCTACGCCCTGCTGCAGCAATGCCTCGCGGGCAAGCGCGACTACCAGCAGCTCACCAAGGTGATGGAGGATTCCGGACTGCGCGGTCTCGGCGGGGCTGGTTTTCCGGCCGGGCGCAAGTGGAAAATCGTGCGCGCCGAACCGGAGCCGCGGCTGATGGCGGTAAACATCGACGAGGGCGAGCCGGGCACGTTCAAGGACCGCTATTACCTCGAGCGCGATCCGCACCGCTTCCTCGAAGGCATGCTGATCGCGGCCTGGACCGCCGGCATCGCCGAGGTCTATATTTACCTGCGCGATGAGTACGCCGGCTGCCGCGCGATCCTGGAAAAGGAAATCGCGGCGCTCAAGGCCGATCCGCCGTGCGCGCTGCCGCCAATCCACCTGCGCCGCGGCGCGGGCGCCTACATCTGCGGCGAGGAATCGGCGATGATCGAATCGATCGAGGGCAAGCGCGGCATGCCGCGCCTGCGCCCGCCCTACGTCGCCCAGGTCGGCCTGTTCGGCCGGCCGACGCTGGAGCACAACATGGAGACGCTGTATTGGGTGCGCGAAATCCTGGAGAAAGGTGCGGCCTGGTTCGCCGGACACGGACGCCACGACAGAAAGGGGCTGCGCTCGTTCTCGGTCTCGGGACGGGTAAAACAGCCGGGTGTGCATGTCGCGCCCGCTGGCATCACGGCGAAAGAGCTGATCGCGGAATATTGCGGCGGCATGCTCGACGAGCATGCGTTCTACGCATACCTGCCCGGCGGCGCGTCGGGCGGCATTCTGCCCGCTTCCATGGGCGACATCCCGCTCGATTTCGACACGCTGCAGCCCTACGGCTGCTTCATCGGCTCGGCCGCGGTGATGATCCTGTCGGATCAGGACCGCGCCACCGACGCAGCGCGCAACCTGATGCATTTCTTCTCCGAAGAATCCTGCGGCCAGTGCACGCCCTGCCGCGTGGGCACGGCCAAAGCGCTGGCGCTGCTCGATCAGCCAAAGTGGAACCAGGCGCTGCTGCAGGAGTTGTCGCAGGTGATGATGGACGCCTCGATCTGCGGCCTGGGCCAGGCCGCGCCCAATCCGCTGCTCAGCGTGATGAAATATTTTGCGCACGAGCTTGCGTGACCGACAGCAGATAGGAAACCCCATGAACGCAATCAGCAAACAGGAAATCGCCGCGCTGCCGGTGGAGTTCAAGCTCAACGGCAATACCGTGGTCGGCCGCGCCGACGAGACCATCATCCAGACGGCGAAGCACTACGGCATAGCCATACCGCACCTATGCTACAAGGAGGGCCTGCGCCCGGACGGCAACTGCCGCGCCTGCGTGGTCGAGATCAAGGGTGAGCGCGCGCTCGCGCCCTCCTGCTGCCGCACGCCCCGGGACGGCATGGAGGTGAATACCGACAGCGCGCGCGCCGTCGCCAGCCAGAAAATGGTGCTGGAGCTGCTGCTCTCGGACATGCCCAGCGCGTCCTATTCGCCGAATTCTGAACTCGATCAGTGGGCGGCAAAGCTGAACATGGGCAAGCCGCGCTTCGCGTCGCGCGCCCAGCCCAAGGCCGATGTTTCGCACCCGGCCATCGCGGTGAACCTGGACGCCTGCATTCAATGCACGCGCTGTCTGCGCGCCTGCCGCGAGGAGCAGGTGAACGACGTTATCGGCTATGCTTTTCGCGGCGAGCACTCCAAAATCGTGTTCGATTTTGACGACGCCATGGCGGCGAGCACCTGCGTCGCCTGCGGCGAATGTGTGCAGGCCTGCCCCACCGGTGCGCTGATGCCCGCGCGCCATGCGGCGCTGACCGTGGCGGATAAAACGGTCGACTCGGTTTGCCCCTACTGCGGTGTCGGCTGCCAGCTCACCTATCACGTCACGGACAACAAGATCGTCCACGTAGAGGGCCGCGACGGCCCGGCCAATCACGGCCGCCTGTGCGTGAAAGGGCGCTACGGCTTCGACTATGCGCACCACCGCCAGCGCCTGACCGTGCCGCTGATACGCAAGCCCGGTGTGCCCAAGAGCGGGGACTACAGCGTCGATCCGGACAATTGGCGCGATGCTTTCCGCGAAGCGAGCTGGGAGGAAGCGCTGGCGTTCGCTGCCGATGGACTGACGCGGATCCGCGACGCCGCCGGGAAAATGAGCGGCAAGCACGCGCTTGCCGGCTTCGGCTCGGCCAAGGGTTCGAACGAGGAGGCCTACCTGTTCCAGAAGCTGGTGCGCACCGGCTTCGGCTCGAACAACGTCGATCATTGCACCCGCCTGTGCCACGCCTCCTCGGTGGCGGCGCTGCTCGAGGGCGTGGGCTCGGGTGCGGTGTCCAACCAGGTCAGCGACGTGCAATACGCGGAGGTGGTGCTGGTGATCGGCTCCAATCCGACGGTCAACCATCCGGTCGCCGCGACCTGGATCAAGAACGCGGTCAAAAACGGCACCAAGCTCATTCTCGCCGATCCGCGCGCCACCGAGCTTGCGCGCCACGCCACGTATGTGCTGCAGTTCAAACCCGATACCGATGTCGCCTTGCTCAATGCGATCATGCACGTCATCGTCGCCGAGGGGTTGATAGACCAGGACTTCATCCGCGACCGTACTTCGGGTTATGCGGCGCTGGCCGAGAACGTGAAGAAGTACAGCCCCGAAATGATGGCGCCGATCTGCGGCATCCCGGCGCAAACCATCCGCGCAGTCGCGCGGCTGTACGCCACGTCGAAAGGCTCGATGATCCTCTGGGGCATGGGCATATCCCAGCATGTGCACGGCACCGACAACGCGCGCTGCCTGATCGCGCTCTCCCTTATGACCGGCCAGGTCGGCCGGCGCGGCACCGGACTGCATCCCTTGCGCGGACAGAACAACGTGCAGGGCGCGTCGGACTCGGGGCTGATCCCGATGATGTATCCGAATTACCAACGCGTCGACAATCCCGAAGCCAAGGCGCGTTTCGCCAAACTGTGGGGCGCGCCCGAGCTCGATCCCAAGCCCGGCCTTACCGTGGTCGAGATCATGCACGCGGCGAAGAAAAAGGAAATCCGCGGCATGTACGTGATGGGCGAGAATCCGGCCATGTCCGATCCGGACGTCGATCACGCGCGCGAGGCGCTGGCCGCGCTCGACCATCTGGTGGTGCAGGATATCTTCCTCACCGAGACCGCTTATCTTGCCGACGTGGTGCTTCCCGCGACGGCGTGGCCGGAGAAGGACGGCACGGTCACCAATACGGACCGCATGGTGCAGCTCGGGCGCAAAGCGATCGAACCGCCGGGCGAGGCGAAGGAAGATTTGTGGATCATCCAGGAAATCGCCAAACGCATGGGCCTCGCCTGGAACTACGGCCACGTTTCCGAAGTGTTCGTCGAGATGCGCGCCGGCATGGACACCATTGCCGGCATCACCTGGGAGCGCCTCGAGCGCGACTCCGCAGTGACCTATCCGTGCGAGCAGGAGGGCGATCCGGGCCAGTCTGTGGTGTTCACCGAGCATTTCCCCACCGCCACCGGCCGCGCCCGATTCGTTCCCGCCGACCTGATTTCCGCCGACGAGCAGCCGGATGCGACCTATCCCATGGTGCTGATCACCGGGCGCCAGCTCGAGCACTGGCACACGGGCTCGATGACGCGCCGCGCCGGCGTGCTCGACGCGATCGAGCCCGAGCCGATGGCCTCGTTCCATCCGCTCGACCTGGACGGATTCGGCGTGACCTCGGGGGGCGTGGTGACGGTGGCTTCGCGCCGCGGGTCGATCTCGCTTTACGCGCGTGCCGACGCCGGCACTCCCAGGGGCGCGGTGTTCATCCCGTTCTGCTATTACGAAGCGGCGGCGAACAAGCTCACCAACCCGGTGCTCGATCCGTTCGGAAAAATTCCCGAGTTCAAGTACTGTGCGGTGAAAGTGAAGAAGGGCGGGCCGAAGCCGGTGCATTCCAGTTTCGGCGGCGGGCAGTCGCTGCGCACATTGCCTTGAGTGCTTGCGCATGCCACGAGCAACCATTGCGCGCTCCGCGCGCCAACCGTGTTCTTGGTACGGATAAACACCATCCGTACCAAGAACACGGTTTTGATTAACACCAAACACGACGCGGGGGTTTCATACGAGATCGCCGATTGCGTGCGGACGGGGTCATCGTCCGCGCGCAATCGGCGATCCGCGCGAACGGCGCGCCGCCCGCGCAAGCTAGCGCGCCGCTTCCGCAATTCTTGACCGCAATCAAGGCTGAGTCGCGCCTGTGTGCCTATATTTGGCGCCACGATTCTGAATGCCATTGAGGAGACCATCATGCCCACGGACATCGACATCGCGCAGAAGGCGAAAATGCAGCGCATTTCCAAGCTGGCTGCGGAAAAGCTCGGCATCGCGGAAGAGCACCTCGAGCCCTACGGCCATTACAAGGCGAAGGTATCGCTGGCCTATGCCGACAGTCTGAAGGACAGGCCCGACGGCAAGCTGATCCTGGTCACCGCGATCAGCCCCACGCCTGCGGGCGAGGGTAAAACCACCACCACGGTCGGCCTGGGCGACGCGCTCAACCACATCGGCAAGAAGGCGATGATCTGCCTGCGCGAGCCCTCGCTCGGACCGGTGTTCGGCATGAAGGGCGGCGCCGCCGGCGGAGGTTACGCGCAAGTGGTGCCGATGGAAGACATCAATCTGCATTTCACCGGCGATTTCTCCGCCATCGCACTTGCCAACAATCTGTTGGCGGCACTGCTGGATAACCACATCCATCACGGCAACGAGCTCGGCATCGACGTGCGCCGCATCGCCTGGAAGCGCGTGGTCGACATGAACGACCGGGCGCTGCGCGACATCGTGGTGTCGCTGGGCGGTCCGGGCAACGGTTATCCGCGCCAGGACGGCTTCGACATCGTGGTGGCCTCGGAAGTGATGGCGATCTTCTGCCTGTCGAACTCGCTCGAGGATCTGAAGAACCGCCTGGGCAATATCGTCGTCGCCTACACTCGCGACCAGAAGCCGATCTATGCGCGCGACCTGAACGCCCACGGGGCGATGACGGTGCTGCTGCGCGATGCGCTGGCGCCGAACCTGGTGCAGACGCTGGAGAACAGCCCGGCTTTCATCCACGGCGGGCCGTTTGCGAACATCGCCCATGGCTGCAACTCGGTAATCGCCACCAAGACTGCGCTGAAACTGGCCGACTACGTCGTGACCGAGGCCGGTTTCGGCGCCGATCTGGGCGCGGAAAAATTCGTCGACATCAAATGCCGCAAGAGCGGCCTGCGCCCCTCCGCCACGGTGATCGTGGCCACGGTGCGCGCGATGAAATACCACGGCGGCGCGGACCTGAAAACCATCACGCAGGAGAATCTGGCCGCGCTGGACAAGGGCCTGGTCAACCTCGAGCGCCATGTCGACAACGTGCAGCGCGTGTATGGCATTCCCTGCGTGGTATCGATCAACCACTTCACCAGCGACACCGCGGCCGAGGTGGATATGCTCAAGGCGCGCATGGCCAAGCTCGGCGTCAAAGTGGTGCTCGCCACGCACTGGGCCGACGGCGGCAAGGGCGCCACCGAGCTGGCCCAGATGGTGGTCGGGATGTGCGAGAAGAAGTCGGCGCTGACCTTCGTGTACGACGAGCAGGATAGTCTGTGGGACAAGGTGAACAAGATCGCGAAGAAGGTCTACCGCGCCGCCGAGGTCACCGCCGACGCCAAAGTGCGCAGCCAGATCAAGAAACTGCAGGATGACGGCTACGGCCATTACCCGGTGTGCGTGGCGAAGACGCAGTATTCGTTCTCCACCGACGCGCAGCTGCGCGGCGCGCCCGAGAACCACGTGATCAACATTCGCGAGGTGCGGCTGGCGGCCGGCGCCGAATTCGTGGTTATGGTCTGCGGCGACATCATGACCATGCCGGGCCTGCCCAAGGTGCCCTCGGCGACCAAGATCGACCTGGTCGACGGCAAGGTGGTGGGGCTGTTCTAGGGTGACAGGAGGCAGCGGCGCGCGCCGCTGCCGCTTGTCAGCGCTTGCGCGAGGTAAAATGGAAGCTCTTCCGAAGGGGTAGAGTTTCCGCGTCATGGACCTCTCGCTGCAGGCATTCTGGATCCCGCTGCTGCAAATCATCTGGATCAACATCGTGTTGTCGGGCGACAATGCGGTGGTGATCGCGCTGGCGGCGCGTTCGCTGCCGCGGCAGCAGCAGAGGATGGCCGTGGTCTGGGGCAGCGGCGCCGCGGTGGCGATGCGCATCATGCTTACGCTGTTCGCGATGGCTTTGCTGCAATTGCCCTACCTGAAGCTGATCGGCGCCGCGCTGTTGCTGTGGATCGGGGTGCAGTTGCTGTTGCCCGAGGAAGGCGAAGCGAACATCGATGGTCACGAGAATCTGCTGGCAGCGATCAAGACAATCCTTGTCGCCGACCTGGTGATGAGCCTGGACAATGTGATTGCGGTGGCCGCAGCCGCCGGCGACAGCATCGCTTTGCTCATTCTGGGCCTCGCGATCAGCATCCCGCTGGTGATCTTCGGCAGCACGCTGCTGCTGAAGGTGATGGAGCGTTTCCCCATCATCATCACTGCGGGCGGAACGCTGCTCGGCTTCGTCGCAGGCGAGATGGCGGTGGACGACCCGGCGCTTGGCGACTGGATGAGCGCCCATTTCCAGATACTGGACAAAAAACCTATGCTGGCCGGCGTCGCTCTGGAAGTGATCGTCGGCCTGCTTGGCGCGGTGCTGGTCGTGCTGATCGGCAAATGGCTTGCGTGGAAGAGCATCGCTCCTAGCGAGGTCGATACGGTGTCGCGCGCCCGCAAGTAATCGCCGGCTCCGGGCGGCGGGTACGCTGGCATGGAGCGATGCGGTTTGCGGGTGACTCGAAACTTTTTATTTTGCGATGCGATGTTGTCGCGCGAATTCTTGACCGAGGTCAATTTCAAGCAGGCGCAGTTTGTGGATGATTTGCGCTCCGGCCGCATTTCGAGGAGGCGCTGATTTGCGTCTGGAACCAGTCTAAATAAATAACAAACGGTATTGCGCCGGGACGAAGTGAATAACTATTAGAAGCGATGGGTATCGGATGGTTCTACCGACAGCCTAACCCTAGTTAGCAATGGAGGAAATTCAATGAGCACCGCCCAAACGATTCCGTCATCAGGCCACGGTCTTAAGCAAAGCCGCTGGATCCAACTGGTCATTGGCATCATTTGTATGATTCTGATCGCCAACCTGCAGTACGGCTGGACGCTGTTCGTGCACCCGATCAATGTCGCGCACGGCTGGACCATCGCGAGCATTCAGGTGGCGTTCAGCATCTTCGTCGCGCTCGAGACCTGGCTCACCCCGATCGAGGGCTGGATCGCCGACAAGCTTGGCCCCGAGCGCGGACCCAAACTGGTCGTGGCGGTGGGCGGGCTCCTAGTCGCGCTCGGCTGGATCGTCAACGGCAACGCCGACACCTTGGAAATGCTCTACTTCGGGGCGGTGCTCACGGGCGCCGGCGCCGGTGCCGTCTACGCCACCTGCGTCGGCAACGCGGTTAAGTGGTTCCCCGACAAGCGCGGTCTGGCCGTCGGCCTGACCGCCGCGGGGTTCGGCGCGGGCGCCGCGCTGACCGTCGTTCCGATCCGCGAAGTGATCGCCTCGAGCGGCTACGCCTCCGCGTTCTTCTGGTTCGGCCTGATCCAGGGCGGGGTCATCTTCGTCATCGCGTGGGCGATGCGCGGTCCGCTCGAGGGCGAGGCGCCCAGCGCGGCGCAGGCCAAGGTGGCCATGAGCGCGCGCCACTACACTCCCGGCGAAATGCTGCAAACCGGCACCTTTTGGGTGTTGTTCGTGATGTTCCTGCTGGTGGCGGCGAGCGGCCTGATGGCGACCGCGCAGATCGCGCTGATCGCGAAGGACTTCGGAATCGCGAGCACCCCGGTGGTGGCGAGCATGACCGCGCTGACTCTGGCGCTGATCGTCGACAACGTGGCGAACGGCGCCGCGCGTCCGCTCTTTGGCTGGATCTCCGACAACATCGGCCGCGAGAACACCATGGCGATCGCCTTCGGCTTGGGCGCCATCAGCTACTGGCTGCTCGGGGCGATGGGGCACTCGCCGTGGGCGTTCGTCCTGTTCGCCGCGCTCATCTTCCTGACCTGGGGCGAGATCTTTAGCCTGTTCCCGTCGACCTGCACCGACACCTTCGGGACGAAGTACGGGACCACCAACCTCAGCTTTCTGTACACGTCGAAGGGCGTCGCGGCGTTCCTCGTGCCGATCGCGAACGTGATTAAACAGGCCACCGGGAGCTGGCACATGGTGTTCGTGGTCGCGGCGATCATGAATTTCATCGTCGTGGTCCTAGCGCTGTTCGTGCTAAAGCCGCTGCGCGCCAAGCAGATGGCCGGGGCCGGCCAGAGGCTCGCCACGGCGGCGGCCTGAGAGCGGCACGCCGCTCGGATCTGCGCACGGGAGGGGCGGCCAGGCCCTTTCCGCCGCGGTAGCGCCTGCGCGCGCGGCTCCTAAAGGGGGCTCGAGACCCGCCGCAAGCGCCGCCCGAGGATCGACAGTTCCTCGCCGCGCGGAACTTGCGCGGCCGGCCTCATTCGTTGCATTTTGAGCGGCCCCTGAACTCAATTTCAAATCGGCGCTTTGGGGCCGATGTTCGTCCTGGCGGCGGGGCGCGGCTCAGCCGGAAACCATTCTTGGAATTCTGAAACGTCTTCTAATTGTTGCCGCCGCGCCGTTTGAGCCGCGACAGCGTCTCCGGGGTGAGGTTAAGATACGAGGCGAGTTCCTTCTTCGGGATGCGACCGAACAAATCCTGATGCTTGCGCTTGAACCGCGCCAACCGCCCGGGCGCGTCGAGCAGATGCAAGGTGATGGTGTGCGCCATCACTTCGGACATCAGGCTCATGATCTCGTACTCGAAATGCGCTTTGAGCGCGGCGTGGCACTCGAGAAACTCGACCCAGTGCTGCATGGATAGCTTGGCCACGCGGACCTTGGTCACGGCGACGATGCTGTAGGGCATCGGCGTCCCCAGACGCCAGGCGGCGTAGGACGTGTCCATGTCGGTCTCTGCGGCAAAGCGCAGGATCATTTCCTTGCCTTTCGCGTCGCTGACCACGCGCTTGAGAATGCCGTCGAGAATGAAAAACTGCTCCATCGCGCTGTGGCCCTGACGCACCAGCAGGTCGCTCTTGCCGAAGTCGGCGATCTCCAGCAGAGGTTCAAGCTCCGACCAGGCGAGCGCGGGCATGTTGCTGAGGACCAGGCTCTGCTTCAGCTGCAAACGGATGGTATTGCGCTGTGGATGAGTATCGATGGACAGCATAAAATGACCGGAGGCGATTCGAGCGAAAATTAAAAACGAAATCATTGACCTCAGTCAAGGTGCGCCGGCACGCGTATTTCTTAGTATATGCAACGCACCGACACAGCCCGACGCTTGAATATAGTACACCCGGAACGGCGTCAGCCGAGCGCATGGGCGTGCCGCAAATCTAGGAGACCAGCAATATGGAAGCACTCAAAGGCGTTCGCATTCTCGACATGACCCACGTGCAGGCGGGGCCCACCTGCTCGCAACTGCTCGCGTGGATGGGCGCGGATGTGATCAAATTCGAAAATCCCCAGGGCGACGCCACGCGCGGCCAGCTGCGCGACGTGCCCAACGCCGACAGTCTGTATTTCACCATGCTCAACTGCAACAAGCGCTCGATCACGGTCAATATGAAAACTGCCGAAGGCAAGGCGGTGTTCGTCGACCTGCTGAAGAAGTGCGACATCATCATGGAGAACTTCGGGCCGGGCGTGCTCGACCGCTTCGGTTTCGCCTGGGAGAAAATTCACGAAATCAACCCGCGTATCGTCATGGGCTCGATCAAGGGTTTCGGCTCGTCCGGACCCTACGCCGATTTCAAGGCCTACGAGAACGTGGCGCAGGCGATGGGCGGCGCGATGAGCACCACCGGCATGCCCGATGGGCCGCCGTTCGTCACCGGCGCGCAGATCGGCGACTCCGGCACCGGTCTGCACCTCGCGATCGGACTGCTCGCGGCGCTGCACCAGGCGGGCCGGACCGGGCAGGGGCAGTACGTCGAAGTGGCGATGATGGACGGCGTGATGAACCTGTGCCGGGTCAAATTCCGCGACCATCAGCGCCTGACCCGCGGCGAGCTGTCGGAGTTTTCCGTGCCTACCTACAAGGGCATGGGGGACGTGCCGCGCGCCGGCAACGACTCCGGCGGTGGCCAGCTCGGCAACGCCATCCACTGCAAGCCGCACGGCGCGAACGACTGGCTCTACGTGGTTGTCCAGGAGGCGGTCTGGAACGCGTTGGCAAAGCGCATCGGACCGGACATCGGCATGCCCGAGCTGGCGATTGACCCGCACTTCGCCACCATCGGCGAGCGGCGCAAGAACCAGCAGCTCATGTGGACGCTAATCAACAAGTTCGCCGAGAACTTCACCAAGCGCGAATTCATGGCGATTCTGAATCCGCTCGATGTCCCCTGCGGTCCGATCATGTCGACCGAGGACCTCGCCCACGACGAACATGTTCGCGGCCGCGACATGTGGGTCGAACTCGACCATCCGCAGCGCGGCAAATGGTGGAATGTCGGCATGCCGATCAAGCTGTCCGCCTCGCCCGCGAAGATCGAGCGCTCGCCGCTGCTGGGTGAACACACCGAGGAAGTGCTCAAGCAGGTGCTGGGCTACGACCAGGCGAAGGTCGCGGCGCTCAAGTCCGCGGGCGCCTTCAGCACACCGCCGAAGAAAGCGGCGTAGCCTACGGCGGAGGACGACATCATGCGTATTGCGATCATTGGTCAGCAGGACTTCGGCAAGGCCGTGCTGGAGGCTTTTTTAGCGCGCGGCGACCACGTCGCCGCCGTGTTCTGCGCGCCGGAGAAGGAAGGAGCGCGGCCCGACGCCCTGCGCGCCGCGGCCGAGGAGAGAAAGCTCAAGGTCTATCAGTTCAAGTCCTTGCGCGCAGCGGAAGCGGCGCAGGCGCTGGCTGGAGCCAGGGCCGATATCGGCATCATGGCCTTCGTGCTGCAGTTCGCGCCGCAGGAATTCGTCCGCATTCCAACACACGGCACTATCCAGTACCATCCGTCGCTGCTGCCGAAATTTCGCGGTCCGTCGTCGATCAACTGGCCCATCATCAAGGGCGAAACCGAGACCGGCCTCACCATTTTCCGTCCTTCCGACGGTCTGGACGAAGGTGCGGTGATCCTGCAAAAGAGAACGCCTGTCAGCGCTGACGATACTCTGGGCACGGTCTATTTCGACCGCCTGTTTCCGATGGGCGTGACGGCCATGCTCGAGGCGGCCGACCTGGTCGTCGCCGGCAAGCACCGTGAATCGATCCAGGACGAAACCCGGGCCAGCTACGAGGGCTGGTGCCGTGAGGGCGAAGCCAGGATCAACTGGGCCAGCCACGTTGATTTCATCCACAACCTGATCCGCGGTTGCGACCCCGCGCCGGGCGCATGGACCACCCACAACGGGGAGAAGCTGCAGTTGTTCGGTTCGAACAAACATCCGGTGCGCACTTTCGGCGCGGTCAAGGGCAAGATCGGCGAGGTCACGGCGGTAGGCGCCGGCAGCATGTTCATCACCGCCCAGGGCGGACAGATCGAGATCGCCAAGGGTAAACTGGGCAGCGGCAAGAAGGTATCGCCGCTCGACTTGGGCATCGCTGCCGGAACGATACTCGGCAGCTGAGGAAGAGCCCGTGTGCATTCGGCACCGCGGCGCGATGCGCATGAGCGGCAGACGGAACGCCGTATCGGGGCAACCCGTTTTCGTTGGGTAAGGGTATTTCCCCCGGCGCGTTGCGTCCCTTCTCCTTCTTGTTTCTGCCGCCTGCGGTTTCAGCCTGGGCGTTCGCCCGCAGAATCAGCAAAAAAACATTTGACTAATCTAATAGTTAACTGCAAGAATGGGTATTATCGCCCTGTTTATAAATAAGACTTACCCGAGTTGTCCGGGGGTTGGATCAATAGTTGAAAATCACGGGTTTGCTTAGGGCATCGAGGCAAGGCGCGGCTCTGCTGCAATGCGCTTCTTGGTGCAACGCGCGCGCTCGTTTTGCCTCCGCGGAATTAGCACAGGCGCCTGGGCTAATATCGTAAAATGCCTTCGCTATCTGGGAGATAGCCGGGCGTTGGCCAAAGAAAATCAGGGGCGCAGGGGACCTGGCATGAAGAAAGCGGGATTTTGCAGTACCGGCTGGTTTCTCGGCATTGGCGTCGTCGACATGGACGCCGGGGTTTAGGCAGCGCGCCGCATGGACCTGCGCCAAGCGCTGGAGATCGTCAGCCATACCGACCCCGGCATGGTGCGCACGAACAACGAGGACTCCATCGCTTCGATTCCGGATAAGGGCCTGGTGGTGCTGGCCGACGGCATGGGCGGCTACAATGCAGGTGAAGTGGCGAGCGGCATGGCGACCACGGTGCTTACCACGGAATTGCGGCAACTGCTCGAGGACCACGCACCCAATGCAGTCGACCCGCAAAGCGGCCAGAAGGCCGCGCTGAAAATGCTGCAACAGCAGATTGCGAAGGCCAATACGACGATCTATCAGGCCGCGCAAAGCCAGCCGCAGTATGCCGGAATGGGCACCACGCTGGTGGTAGCGCTGTTTTACGACAACAAGGTGATGGTTGCGCATATCGGCGATTCGCGCCTGTACCGGATGCGCGGCAACGAGTTCAGCCAGGTGAGCAAGGACCATTCGCTGCTGCAGGAGCAGGTCGACGCGGGTATGCTGACCAAGGAGCAGGCGAAGCTTTCGTCGAACAAGAATCTGGTCACGCGCGCACTGGGCATCGACCCCGCGGTGGAGGCGGAGATCCACGAATACGAAACCCGGCCCGGCGACATCTATTTGCTGTGCTCCGACGGGCTGTCTGACATGGTGGGCGACGAGGATATCGGCATGACGCTGCAAGCATTGGGCGCAAACCTGAATCTGGCGGCGCAGCAATTGGTGCAAATGGCCAACGACAACGGCGGGCGCGATAACATTTCGGTGATCCTGATAAAGATCTTGCGTGAATACCCGGCCGGAGAGGGCCTGGCATCGAAACTTTTCGGATGGTTTAGATAGCACGAGGATAATGCTATGGCGAAGTTGATACTCAGTATGGACGGTCTGGTGCTCAAGGAAATCCCGCTTTCCAAGGAGCGCATCACCATCGGGCGCAAGCCGCACAATGACATCCAGATCGACAATCTGGCCGTCAGCGGCGAGCACGCCGTAATCGTGACCATACTCGCGGATTCGTTCCTCGAGGACTTGGGCAGCACCAATGGCACCTTCGTCAACGGCAAGACGGTGAAAAAGCATTTCCTGCAGAACAACGATGTGGTCGAGCTCGGCAAGTACAAGCTCAAGTACATCAGCGACGTCCTGCCGGGCGCCACCAAAGCCGCCGATTTCGAGAAGACGATGGTGCTGCGCCCGGGAGCGATGCGCAAGCCACCCGACCCCACTGCGCCAGCGGCCGCCGCTGCCCCGGTCGCCGCAGTTCCGGGGCATGTCGATACCGTACCGACTGGCGCGCACGCAGACGCAGCGGCGCTTGCCGCGGCGGGCGCGCCCAGATCGCACGCTGACACCCAAATCGGCATTACGGCCGCGTCGGTAGCCGCCACTGCAGCCGCGCCCAGATCGCATACTGACACCCAGGTCGGTATTACGGCCGCGTCGGTGGCCGCCGCCGCGGCCGCCCCGGCGCGGCGCGCCACGCTGAAGCTCCTTTCCGGTGCCAACGCCGGCAAGGAAATGGAACTTACCAAGCCCCTCACCACCTTGGGCAAGCCGGGTGTGCAAGTCGCGGTGATCACGCGCCGGCCGCAGGGCTTTTTTATCACCCACGTCGAAGGCGCCAACAAGCCGATAGTCAATGGCAATCCGATAGAGCTGCAGGCGCATGCGCTCAATGACCGCGATGTCATCGAGCTCGCCGGGGTCAAGGTCGAATTTTTCTTCAAGCCCTGATTGACCGCCGCCGGGGTGGGAAGGAGATGGCTTGAAACGGCATATCGTCAGGATTGCGCTTGGGCTCGCGCTGATGCTGGTGTTCGTCGGCCATGTCGCCGAGTTCTACAACATCGGCCTGATCACCCGGCTCGACAACATCATCTACGACACGCGTCTCGCCCTCACCATGCCTGGCGGCGTGGATCCGCGAATTGTCATACTCGACATCGACGAGCGCAGCCTGGATAAGAATGCGCTTGGGCACTGGCCCTGGCCCCGCGACAAGCTCGCTGCGCTGATCACCAAGTTATTCGATAAATACGGCGTTGCCATCGTCGGTTTCGACGTGGTGTTCGCCGAGCCCGACGAAAGCTCCGGGCTGCCGGTGCTCGACAAGCTCGCCAAGGGCAGGCTCAAGGACGTGGCCCCGTTTCAGTCGGCGCTCAATCAACTGCGACCCCAACTCGATTACGACGCCGTTTTCGCGAAGGCGATCAAGGGGCGGCCGGTCGTGCTGGGCTATTATTTCAACCATGAGAAGTCGGTGCGTTCGGGCGCAATTCCTGCGCCGGTGCTGCCCGCGGGAACGTTCAAGGGGCGGCAGATCCGCTTCACCAGTTGGGAGGGATATGGCGGCAACCTGCCGGAGCTTCAGGCCAATGCCGCCAATGCCGGCCACTTCAATCCGCTGGTCGACCCTGACGGCGTGTCGCGGCGCGTGCCGATGCTGGCGGAGTTCAACGGCGCCTATTACGAGTCGCTGTCGCTGGCAATGATACGGGTCCTGGCGGGTTACCCGAAGGTGGAACCCGGCTTTGCATCCGAACAATTCTCCAGCAAGAGCTATTCCGGGCTGGAATCGCTGAAAGCGGGTCCGGTCACCATTCCGGTGGACGACACCGTGAGCGCGTTCATTCCGTACCGCGGCAAGCGCGGCAGCTTCAAATATATCTCGCTTGCCGACGTCTATTTCGACAGGGTGCCGAAAGACGAGCTCCGCGGCAAGATCGCGCTGGTCGGCGCTACCGCACCCGGCCTGCTCGATCTGCGCTCCACGCCGGTGGGCAGCGTTTACCCCGGGGTGGAAATCCACGCCAACATGATCGCGGCGATGCTGGACAACGACTTCAAGCAGAAGCCGCCCTATATGCTGGGCGCCGAAGTGGTCCTGCTGCTGATCAGTGGCATAACGCTGTCGCTGCTGGTGCCGCTGCTGAGCCCGTTGAAGGCAACGCTAGTGTCGGTATTGGCGACGGTGCTCATTATCGGGCTCGACGTGTTCCTCTGGACCAAGGGCGGCCTGATTCTGCCGCTCGCCTCCAGCCTGCTGATGATCGCAGCCCTGTTCGCGTTCAACATGTCCTGGGGCTACTTCGTCGAGTCGCGCAGCAAGCGCCAGTTCACCGAGTTGTTCGGCCAGTACGTGCCGCCGGAGTTGGTCGATCAAATGGCCAGGGATCCGGAGCGCTACAGCATGGAGGGCAAGAGCGAGGCACTCACCGTGCTGTTCTCCGATATCGTCGGCTTCACTTCGATCTCCGAGAGCTTGGAGCCAAAGGAGCTGTCGCAGTTCATCAACGATTATCTCACCGCCATGAGTCTGGTGATCCGCAGCAACCGCGGCACCCTCGACAAGTACATCGGCGATGCTATCATGGCCTTCTGGGGTGCCCCGGTGGCGGACCCCGAGCACGCGCGCCAGGGGGTAATCACGGCGATGGCGATGCAGGCCGAGCTCGACAAGTTGCGCGCGCAGATGCGCGCGCGCGGCTGGCCCGATATCCGCATCGGCGTCGGCGTCAACACCGGCAACATGAGCGTTGGCGACATGGGCTCAAAGCTGCGCAAGGCCTATACGGTGATGGGTGACGCGGTCAACCTCGGATCGCGCCTGGAAGGACTGACGCGGGTCTATGGGGTCGGGATCATCGTCGGCCCGAATACGCGGCAGGCGGTCAATGACATCGTTTTTCGCGAGATCGACCGGGTGAAAGTCAAAGGCAAGGACGAGCCGGTGGATATTTTCGAGCCGATTGGCATAGAGGGCCAGGTCGACAGCAAGGTCATGGACGAGCTCAGACTCTGGCACAAGGCGCTCAGGGCCTATCGCGCGCAAAACTGGGACGAAGCGGAGGCGGACCTGGTCAACGCGCAGCGCATGTCGCCGGATTGCAGGCTCTACCAGATCTACCTCGAACGCATCGGGCAGTGCCGCATCGATCCGCCCGGTCCTCACTGGGACGGCGTGACGGCGTTCAAGACCAAATAGGCGCGGGCGATGAAGCTGAGAGTACTCGGGTGCAGCGGTGGAATCGGCGGGCGGCATCTGCGCACCACCTCGCTGCTCGTCGACAACGACATTCTGATCGATGCCGGAACCGGGGTGGGCGATGTGTCGCTCGCGGAGCTGATGCTGATCGATCACATATTCGTTACGCATTCGCATCTGGATCACGTCTGCTCTATCCCGTTCCTGGTCGATACCGTCGGCGGCATGCGCAACAAGCCGCTGATCGTGCATGCGACCGAACCGACGCTGGAGATCATCCGCAACCACATCTTCAACTGGAGCATCTGGCCGGATTTCACGCAGGTCCCGACGCCGAGCAAGCCGTTCATGCGCTACGAGCCGATGCAGCTCGGCGAAACGGTGGAACTCAAAGGGCGCAAGATCACTTCGCTGCCGGCCAATCATGTGGTGCCTGCGGTAGGTTTTCAGGTCGATTCCGGCCAGGCGAGCCTGGTGTTTACGGGGGACACCACCACGCATGATCCGTTGTGGAAGGTCGTCAACAAAATTACCAACCTGCGCTATCTCATCATCGAAACGGCCTTCTGCAACCGCGAACGGGAACTCGCCGTGGCAGCCAAGCACTTTTGCCCGAGCCTTCTGGCCGAGGAATTGCCCAAACTCGAGCGCAGCGCGGAGATATTCATCACCCACCTGAAGCCGGGAGAGATCGAGCTGACCATGCAGGAGGTCGAAGACTGCGCCGGACAGTACAAGCCGCGCATGCTGCAGAACAACCAGGTATTCGAGTTCTAACGGCAACAGGAATATCAGTTTTTACGGATACGCGTATGGCCGTGACCAAAGTCAGCGTAGAAGCGTTAAGAATTCTCGAGCCCCTCTCGTCGCTTGCGCACGCGCGGCTGAAGGAACTTGCGCAGCTGTGCTGCATCGAGTCCGTGCGCCGCACCGCGGACCCGTTTCACCTGCGCCCGATTGCCGGCCAGTCTGTCTACGTGGTGCGCGGGGAACTCGCGCTCGCCTACGGGCAGGGCAGTTCGGAGGTGATCGTCGGCGGCTCTGCCGAGGCGCGCTATCCGGTAGGCAAACGGCGCGAAATCACTTCGGCCAAAGCGGTGACCGAGGTGCAAATGATCCGCATCGACGACGACCTGCTCGACATCATGCTCACCTGGGACCAGGCGGTCATGCAGGAGCCGAACCGGGTAAACCAGCCCGCCGGACGTCCTGCGAGCGCCCCCGATTGGGGCAACATGTCGCGCCTGTTCGGCATCGATAACCTGCGTTTCGGCGCCTTTTCCCATCTGCCCCCGGCGCACATCAACGAGCTGCTGCGGCGGTTTGAGCGCCTCGCGGCAAGCGCGGGCGAGGTGATCGTTCGCGAAGGCGCGGAGGGCGATTACTATTACCTGGTGGAGTCGGGTAGGTGCCAGGTCGAGCGCATGATCGGCGGGGTGAGCATGACCCTGGCCGAGCTCAAGAGCGGCGACACCTTCGGCGAAGAAGCTCTGGTATCGCAGGCGAAGCGCAATGCCACCGTCACCATGAAAACGGACGGCAGCCTGCTGCGCCTGAGCAATCAGGATTTCGATGTGCTGCTGCGCGAACCGCTGCTGCACGCAATCAACATGGAGCAGGCCACGCAAAAGGTGTTGAACGGAGCCCAGTGGATAGATGTGCGTTACCCGTCTGAATACCAGTACGACCGCCTGCCCGGGGCGCGCAATATTCCGCTGTCCGAGATCCGCAACGCGTTCGGCGCTTTGGACATGGACGAGGAATATATCATCTATTGCCAGAGCGGCCGGCGCAGCGCGGCCGCCGCTTTCCTTCTGGCGCAGCGGGGCTACCGGGCGCTGCTGCTCGAAGGCGGATTGTGGGGAGGAGACCGGCTGCCGTAAGCGCGGGAACGGCCGTGCGCGGCTGGCGGCGAGTTTTGTCGTATAGTGTGCGATATGTCGCAGTAGGCGCAGCCGCCGGCTGCGCGCTTCCAAGGGCGAGGTCACTATGAGTGCAGTTCTGAATACACCACAGGCCGCAGCCACGGGGTCGGCCGATGTCAACGCCAGGCTGATGTTCTCGAAGCACCTGCAGAACGTCACCAACAAGATTCATGCGACCTCCAACATCGACGAAATCATGCTCGAGGTTTCGTCCGACATCTGCAGCCTGTTCAACGCCGACCGCCTCACCATTTATGTCGTCGGCGAGGACAAGCAGTCGATCGTGTCCAAAGTCAAGACCGGGTTGAATTCATTCAAGGACCTGAAGCTGCCGATCGCCGAGCACTCCATGGGCGGTTACGTCGCGTTCTCCAAAAAGATGATCAACATCAGGGACTGCTACGACGAGGCCGAGCTGAAGGCGATCAATCCCAATCTGCGCTTTCTGCAGGAAGTGGACAAGCGCACAGGCTATCGGACCAAGCAGGTACTGGCCGCGCCGGTGATGGACGGCGAGGAATTGATCGGTGTCATCCAGATCATCAACAACAAGGCGGGCGTGCCGTTTACGGCCTTGATGGAAGAAGGCGTGACCCAGCTGGCGCAAACCCTGGCCATCGCCTTCAGACAGCGGCAAAAACCCCAGATCATAAAGACCAAATACGATTTTCTGGTGAGCGATGCGGTGATTTCGCCGGCGGAATTCGATCTGGCCGCGCGCTCGGCGCGCAAGAAAGCGGTGGATGTCGAGCAGGTGCTGGTGGAGGAATTCCAGGTCAAACTGCCCGCGATCGGCCAAGCCCTGTCGAAATTCTTCGGCGTTCCGTATGAACCGTTCAAATCCGACCGCATCAAACCGCCGGAACTGCTGAGAAACCTGAAGCGGGAGTATGTCGAGCAGAACCAGTGGGTGCCCATCGACGACAGCAAGGAAGGGGTGGTGGTGCTGTGCCTCGATCCGGAGCGGGTGAGGAGTTCGCGCATCGTGCAGAACGTGTTTCCCAAGAGCAAGCTGCTCTATCGCGTCACCACCCAGCGCGAGTTCAAGGAGACGCTCAACCTGTTCTACGGCGCCGAGGTGGCGGATACCGGCGACATCGGCGAAATGCTGTCGGGACTGGAAGACGACGAAGAGGGCGGCGGAGAGGGCGGTGGCGACGATCTGTCGCAGGCGGCCGATAACGAGCTGGTGAAGCTCGTCAACAAAATCGTCATCGACGCCTACAACCAGAACGCCTCCGACATCCACATCGAATCCTATCCGGGAAAGGGCAAGACCGAGATCCGCTTCCGCAAGGACGGCTCGCTTGCGCCCTACATCGAAGTGCCGGCCGCCTACCGCAACGCCATCGTCGCCCGCGTCAAAATCATGTGTGACCTGGACATCTCGGAGAAGCGCAGGCCCCAGGACGGCAAAATCAAGTTCAAGAAGTTCGGCCCGCTGGATATCGAGTTGCGCGTCGCCACCATTCCGACCCAGGGCGGCGTCGAGGACATCGTCATGCGTATCCTTGCCGCGGGCGAGCCGATTCCGCTCGACAAGCTCGGCCTCACGCCGCACAATTTGGAGACGCTGAAAGGCGTGGTAAGCAAGCCCTATGGCCTGTTCTTCGTCTGCGGGCCGACCGGTTCGGGCAAGACCACCACCCTGCACTCGGTGCTGAAGCACCTGAATACGCCGGACACGAAAATCTGGACCGCAGAGGACCCGGTCGAGATCACGCAAAAGGGCTTGCGCCAGGTGCAGATCAACAAGAAGGCGGGGCTGGACTTCGCCGTAATAATGAAGGCGTTTCTGCGCGCCGATCCGGATATCATCATGGTGGGTGAGATGCGCGACAAGGAGACCGTGTCGACCGGCATCGAGGCTTCGCTTACCGGCCACCTGGTATTCGCCACCCTGCACACGAACAGCGCGCCCGAATCGATCATCCGCCTGCTCGACATGGGCATGGATCCGTTCAACTTTTCCGACGCCCTGCTCGGCATTCTGGCGCAGCGGCTGGCGAAGCGCCTGTGCGCCAAGTGCAAACAATCGTACAACCCCGCTCCGGAGGAGATGAAGGCGTTCCTGACCGAATACTGCAGCGAGCTGGTCAATACCTCGAGCTTCAAGCAGGACCCCAAGGCAGGCTACGAGAACGTGTACAAGGAATGGGTCAAGCACTACGCCAACGACAAGGGCCAGTTCACCATGTACAAGAAGGTCGGCTGCGACGCCTGCGGCGGCGGCGGCTACAAGGGCCGGGTCGGCCTGCACGAGCTGCTGGTCGGTACCGATCCGCTGAAAAAACTGATCCAGGAGCATGCGCGCGTGGCGGAAATGCTGGCCTGCGCACTGGACGAAGGCATGCGCACCCTGAAAATGGACGGCATGGAGAAAGTCCTGATGGGGCTCACCGACCTGCCCACGGTGCGCTCGGTCTGCATCAAGTAACCGTCAATTCGGCAGTGACGGGAACGGCATAAGGTGGAGGCGGTGCGCAGCGGTCAGGCGGTGCAGACCGTGGACGACCTGTTTCGGCGGCTGGAGCAGCTTAACGAGATCGGCGCATCGCTGTCGGCCGAAAGGAACATCGACCGGCTGCTTGAGAGCATCCTGCTCGCCGCCAAGGCGATTACCCGCGCCGACGGCGGCACGCTGTACCTGCTGACCGAAGAAGACGGCAGCAAGCGCCTGAAATTCGAGATCATGCGCACCGAGTCGCTCAATATCGCGATGGGCGGCACCACCGGCACGCCGATCCCGTTCTATCCTATCCATCTGTACAGCAAGGACGGCAAGCCCAACAACCAGATGGTGGCGGCGTTTGCGGCGCTGACCGGGCAGACGGTCAACATCGCCGACGCCTACACCGCGGAGGGATTCGACTTCAACGGCACGCGCAACTTCGACAAGAAGACCGGCTACCGCTCCAAGTCCTTCCTCACGGTGCCGATGAAGAATCACGAGAATGAGATCATCGGCGTGCTGCAACTGATCAATTCCCGCGAGCCGGCCAGCGGCGAGGTGGTGGCGTTCTCCGACGCGGACCAGCGCCTGGCGGAATCGCTCGCATCGCAGGCGGCCATCGCGCTCACCAATCGCCAGCTGATCAACCAGCTGGAAGCCCTGTTCGAGTCGTTCATCGCCATGATCAATACGGCGATAGACGAGAAATCCCCCTACACCGGCGGCCATTGCCAGCGGGTGCCCGAGCTCACGATGATGCTCGCCGAAGCGGTGAACGAGACGAAGTCGGGAGCGCTCAGGGATTTCGACATGACGGACAAGGATCGCTACGAACTCAAGATTGCGGGCCTGCTGCACGACTGCGGCAAGGTCACGACGCCGGTGCACGTGGTGGACAAGGCGACCAAGCTCGAGTCGATTTTCGATCGCATCCACCTGATCGATACCCGCTTCGAGGTGCTCAAACGCGATGCCGAAATTGAATTCCTGAAAAGCAGCGCTGCGCTGCAGAAGCAGGGGCTGGACGAGTTATCGCTGCGCGAACGTGGCAACCAGCTGGAACAGGCGTACAGATCGCGCGTGCGCCAGCTCGACCAGGACCGCGAGTTTCTGCGCAAGTGCAATATCGGCGGGGAGTTCATGCCGCCGGAGGCGCAGGAACACGTCCGGAAGATCGCCGAGTACAAGTGGCTGGACCAGTCGGGCAATACCGCGCACTTCCTCACCGACGACGAGACCGAGAACCTCAGCATCCCGCGCGGCACGCTCACCGCCAAAGAACGCGAGATCATCAACTACCACATCGTCGCCACCATCAAAATGCTGGAGGCGCTGCCCTGGCCCAAGCATCTTGCGCACGTGCCCGAATACGCCGGCGGGCATCACGAGCGCATGGACGGCAAGGGCTATCCGCGCGGCCTCACGCGCGATCAGATGTCGGTGCAGGCGCGCGTCATGGGCATCGCCGACATCTTCGAGGCGCTCACCGCCCGCGACCGGCCCTACAAGAAGGGCAAGACGCTGACCGAATCCCTACAAATCCTGGGCAAGTTCAAGGAAGGCGGCCACATCGATCCCGACCTGTTCGACATATTCATCCGGCGCAAGGTGTACCAGCGCTACGCCGAACAGTTTCTCGACGCGAACCAGATCGACCACGTCGACGAAAGCAAAATTCCGGGCTATCGCCCCTGAAGCACGCTCATGCGGCGAATGCCGCCAGGCACCCGGGCAGCGGCGGGCGGTCTCAGGTTCCGGGCGAAGGGTTGCGGCGTACGCTCAGCGCAAGGTTTTCCGTGGCCATGCCGATGAATGTGTCGTCATAGCCCAGTTCGCTGAGTTCGCGGCGGAAGCCCTTGCCCAGCCTGACCCTCTGGTACCAGCCCAGCCGGTCCTCCGCGACGGAATCGGTGGCGCGCGCAAAGACCTGTTCGAGTATCGCGGAAAGCCGCTGCGGCGACACCACCTGCGCCGGATTGTTGGCTATGGCGGGCGGATAACGTTTGGCCAGGTCCTGCGCCAGGCTCTTGGCCAGTTCAGCCACCTTGCCGCTGGATAGAAACTCTAGAATCGCGGTTCTCCGACTGACAGAGCGAAAAACAAACCGGATGCGTACCGTGCGAAGTATAGCAGTTCGATCCGCGCTACCGCACCGCCGGCAAGGGTGCGTTGCGGGCCGCGCAGGCGTCTTGCCGCAGGCAGCTCGATCAGTCTGGTCACCTGGCTCGGCCGGGCCCGATGGCGAAAAATGCCGGAGGGCGGAGGGAACTAACAATTTTGGTCACTAGCTGACCCGATTGGGAAGGCCGGGG
>VFSW01002478.1_pt1 | contig 27877 bp, 29 predicted proteins | sample 5358111 | NCBI WGS metagenome assembly VFSW01 (sample SAMN11554181, study PRJNA540505) | mine drainage metagenome | isolation source: sediment from site ElyBrook_90M | place: USA: Ely Copper Mine, Vershire, VT | collected 2017 | reverse complement strand
CCAGGGTTCGCCGCTCTCGCGGCGTTCCTGGTCTAGTTTCTCTCCGGCGGGTACATTTTCGGCTAAGCTAGGACTTGGGATTGGAAAAAGAGAAGTTCGTGGAGTCAAATTCAGGAGGCTTCTCCTGTGACCGCAGCTATGACCAAACTGTGACAGCGGATGCGTGTTTCTGCGTCTTTTTCCGTGCTACTGTGTCTTCTAAGTCATTGAAAACACGTGTTATCAATATTTGCCCCGGCCAATGTCGCCACAGACCGGGAAACAATGAAATACATAGAAGGAGTGGTCGGATTGCCGCGCTTATACGAAATAGAAGCGAGAACGGTATTTCGCGGCTTAAAAACGGACTCAGCGAAGCAGCGTGAGCAATAACTTTTGATCACGAACTGCCCTCATTTTACGGAACGCTTCCCTTTAGCTCTTGCTACGCGTGGAATCAACCGCAAGGAACTTTCCTGCCTATGGATTCGCTCTGCTTTTAGACGGGCGATCAGATTAAGGCGGCCGTCGCGGTTGTGTTTGCGCATGAGAGTTTCAGCGAGTGCGCCGTCATGTTTGGCGATGGCGTCGACTATCTTATGGTGCTCTCGCCGCGCTGCTTCCGCCCGATGATCAAGATCGCTGGACAAATATCGGTAAGCTCGCAAAAGGCCATACAAATCCTTACACAACATTTCCTCGAGCCAGCGGTTTTTGCTCGCCCGGGCAATCAAGTGATGAATTCCCGATTCTGGGATTTTAGGCATAAGTGGCAGCGGTCTGCTCCGCCGTCCGGCATTCTTTAAAAGCTGCCTGAGAGCCACTAATTCCTTGGCTGAGGCATTTTCCGCTGCCGCGCGAGCCGCAGCACCCTCAAGAACCTCTCGAACGACCAATAACTGTTCGAGGTCGTCGATGGACAAATCCACGAGCCGAATTCCGTGAAAAGCTGTTCTCTCAAATAACCGGCGGGCCTCCAGTTTTCGAATCGCTTCGCGAAGAGGGCCACGACTTACCCCAAGCGTTGAAGAAAGGGCCAGCTCGGAGATTCGCTTTCCCGGGAGAAGTTCGCCATTGTGAATCGCGGTCTCAAGAGCCTCTACGATTTGGTCAACCAGCTTCCCTTGAAATGATGACATTCGCCTATAGCTCTCTGTTGTCCCCGGGTCGATGCCGGATACGCCATGCCGAGATCAAACTGAGCTTTTACCATAAGGGTGCCACTCCATTAAAGTCAACAACGGCTCTTGAACAGCCCGCTGATTGCGGATATTCGGCTTGACAGGAACCGCTATGCTGTAGACACTTTGTGCCACAACAATTACGTTGGGGCATGGGCAAGCACCAAGGCGAGCGAGGGAATTTGGCCGTTCAGCAACGCACGCACGTGCAGTGGAACGTCCTCGCTGTCGTTACAGCGATCATGCTGGTTACAGCTTTCGGCCGCCTGAATGTCTCTATTGCGGGGAAATATCTTCAGGAAGAATTTCACTTTTCCACTGAAGCAATGGGTTGGATCCTCGGCGCTTTTGCATTCGGATATGCGCTCTATCAGATTCCGTGGGGCTGGGCGGGTGACCGCTTGGGGCCCAGCACGACTCTATCGTTAGGTCTTCTTTGGTGGTCTGCGTTTACGATTCTAATAACGTGTATTCCACTGGTTCGCCAAAGCCATTGGTGGAATTACGCCTGGATTTTTGCTTCGGCTCGCTTTTTGACGGGCATGGGGGAGGCTGCCAGCTATCCCAACGCCAATAAGATCATAGCTGCATGGACCACGACGGCGCAGCGCGGAATCGGGAGTGCCTTGCTTCTCGGGGGTGTTGCCGCGGGCGGCATCGTATCGCCGATTTTATTTGTAGCGACCATTCAGCGCTGGGGTTGGCGTTCGTCCTTTATCCTTTCCGGGATATTTGCGATTGTGCTGGCGATGGTCTGGTTCGCGTACGCGACCAACAAGCCTCAGCAACATCCTCGCATGAATTCTGTGGAACGCTCGATTTTCGATTCTGGTCTGACAGGAGCAGGCGATGATTCTTTTCGGGCATTCGACACGCCATGGAAAAAGATTTTCTCGAATGGCTCGGTCTGGGCGCTAATCCTTAGTTATCTTTGTCATGGTTACACGCCGTATATTTATTTTACCTGGTTTTTTATTTACCTAACGCGAGTGCGGGGCTTTACTCTCATCAAAGGGGGACTGTGGGGTGCCACACCCTTTGTGGCGATGACAATCATGGCCCCCATCGGCGGATGGCTTTCCGACAAAGCCGTGGTTCGCATTGGCCGCCGGCGCGGACGTCAAATTACGGTTTGGATTGGAATGACTTCGGCCGCTTTGCTTCTTTTGGCTGGAAGTCATGCTGCAAACAACGTTTCGGCAGTCTTACTTCTAGCCGCAGCCGCGGGCTTTAGCCAATTTGCCGCGCCCAGTTGGTGGGCCGGTTGTATTGATTTGGCTCCTGAACACTCAGGGTCGCTTTCAGGTTTGATGAATACGTGCGCTAATCTGGCCGGAGGAATAGCTCCGATCTTGACAGGCTACTTAGCTACGAAATTCAGCTGGGCAACAGCACTGGATTTTGCGGCGCTCGTGAATTTTGCCGCGGGCATGATTTGGTTCTTTGTAAATGTGGAGCACAGCGTGGAGGCAGGCGCGTAAAGTACGCCCGTATGTCAGTGCAAATGGACGGCAGGGGTGCGCCTGGGCGTGCCATGCGTCGCGGTCTGTAAGCAAACGCGTCAAATGCAATGGCCTTTTGCCTTCCACAATTTTCTTCTTAGGGGGCAGGTATGAAATCGATGCTATCGGCGTTTTCTGAAATGCTGCGGTCGCCAGGAATTATTCATGCGCCAGTTGCGTATGATGCGCTTACGGCCAGGATCGCAGAGCAAGCAGGATTCCGATGCCTTGACCTCGGCGGCTATGCACTCGGCGCCAGCTCGTGCATTCCCGAACCATTGCTCACATTGGACGAAGTCACAACCGCCACGAGGCGAATTACTGCCGCCGTACAGATTCCCATCATGGTGGATGGCGGAGCGGGATATGGAGATGCAACACACGTCATACGCGCCGTGCGCGAAATTGAGAGCGCGGGGGCGGCTGCGGTACACATCGAGGATCAGGTTTATCCGAAGCGTATTCACTATCACAGAGGCATTGAGCACGTCATTCCCGCAGGGGAAATGTGTGAAAAGATTCACTATGCAACACGAGCCCGCAAGAATCCGGAGTTTGTGATTGCAGCTCGCACGGACGCCATGCGCACAGATGGTTTCGCTGAAGGCATACGCCGGGCTAACTTGTACGCCGAAGCAGGGGCAGACATGGTCATGATTTTCCCGAACACGGTCGAAGAGGCTTTTCAGGCTCCAAGAGAAGTAAGCGTTCCATTAATCTATGTGAACAGCGAAGGCAACCGGCTTGGAAGACCTATTTTACCTATTCAGCAATTGGAGGAAGCCGGATACAAGATGGTTAATGATGCCATCAGTGCCATTACCGTCTCGTATCAAAGCGTCAAAGAGCTTTTCACAAAACTCAAAGAGACCGGCAAAACGGGGTTAGATCAAGACACGTTCAGGAGGGTCAGGAAGGAAATTGAAGACGCCATGGGCCTGGATGAATATTATCATATCGAAGAAGAAACTGTGGAATCTCAGAGTTAGGGAGTAAGCGGAGTTTGAACGGATAAAAGTACATTTAAGAACGGGAGCTGCACAAATGAAAATGCTTCTTACAGTTGTAGCTTTTGTGACTCTTGCAGCCGCAACACCTTGCCAGGCGCAGCAACAAGTCTCCGCAACCCAGGGAAAGCCGCCGCTCAAATTGGTGCAGACAATTCCGTTACCCGGTCTAAAGGAGGGAGATTTTGATCACTTCACGTCCGATCCGGAGAATCATCGTCTCTTCCTAACGGGCGAAGAGAATGACAAGGTCTTCGTGTTTGACACAAGGACGAATAAGCTGATTCACACAATAGATCCGGCAACGTCGCCTCACACAATTCTTTATCGAAAGGATGCAAATAAATTGTTCATCGTCGAGGGTGATGACTCGATGGTCAGGGTATACGACTCAAATTCGTACAAGAAATTGGACGAGATAAAATTGACGATAGACGCGGATTCCATAGCCTATGATCCGGCGACAAAGTACATGTACGTAGTAAATGGGGGACGTGCGGCTAAGACTCCTTTTTCTTTTATCAGTGTCGTGGACACGGAACAATCCAAAAAGGTGCGCGACATAAAAATTGATAATGACCACGTGGAGGCCGTTGTACTGGAAAAATCCGGCCCGCGCCTGTTCTGCAATATTACGGGCATGAATGCCGTAGGGGTCATGGATCGAACGCAGTCTTCGCTCCAATCCACTTGGCCGCTACCTGCTGGAACCGAACAGAATGTCGCCATGGCGCTCGACGAGCCAAATCATCGTTTGTTTGTGGCAGCTCGAAAACCGGGAAAGCTGATTGTCATGGATTCGGATAACGGAAAAGTGATTGCCGATCTGCCTGCTATTGGGATGGTGGATGATCTCGCGTTTGATCCTACCCAGAAGCGCATCTACCTCGCGGGAGATCAGTTTATCGATGTATTCGAACAAAGGAATGCCGATCATTACGTTCGACTCGCCGAAATTCCTGGAGGATTTCGCGCCAAGACAGGAATTCTGATACCCGAATTGAAGCGCTATTATCTCGCTGCTCCCAAGCACGGCGATAAGATCGCGGAGGTGCGAGTCTACGAAGTGGAGCCTTAACAATTGGAATTTTGATCGCTGTCTGTGCAATGGCCGACACTGGCATCACGTAGACGGGGTAGAGAGCAAACCTCTTCCTCGATAGTAGCCCGAGTCCGACTCCGAAACGTACCACGATCCGACCCGCCAACAGGACGAACACCAACCGCAGCGACGGCCCTTCCTGCACGTGAAGGTGTTAAATTTGCTTACTAATATTACTTCTTGTATAAACAAAGCAGGAAGATAATCACCCCTTGTGTATGGCGAAAACTGAGAATTCTCTAAATTAAGTGTTGACACAAGCTGCTAACAGATGTATCTCTGCGCCAATCTTAATCGTTTTTGAGTTCCTTGTTCTACGGGATCGGCGGCATTTGCCGGAGGTATTCGGGCTGACCAGCCGATTCGTACATAACGCGCCGTGCCAGTGGACTTGCCATGACGCGAGTTTGCGATTCTCAGTCCGGGTGAGGTTCTTCACGATCATATAGCAGGTCTTCTTAATTCATAGGGCATTTTGCGGTAGAGGGCATCTTAGAATGTTCCATTTCTCGGGAATTGCGCGCTCAAACATCTGCCTTGGAGGCTGCTATGCCAGTCAAAGAATTCCGGGTACGGGTTTTTGTAGCTCTGGCAATAATGTTTCTTGCCAGTACGCTTTCATGTGGGCTCGCACACGCCCAAGTGGCGGGAGCGATGCTTAAGGGCACGGTGATGGATCCTGCCGGCGCTACTATTCCCAAGGCTCAGGTCTCCATCATCGATGTAGCCACGGGAATCGCGCACAATATTACAACTGACAGCTCTGGAGGATATTCCGTTGCCAATCTCCGGCCGGGAGAATACGAGGTCCGGATAACGGCGACAGGTTTTGCAACCGAGGTCCGGTCGGGCATCACGCTCACCGTGGGTGCTCAGCAAGTTCTGGATATCGCCTTGCGCGTCGGCCAGATGACGCAGGAGATTAAAGTCGCTGGAGATGCGCCAACCGTGGAGTTGGCTTCCTCGGAAATCAGCGCCGAAGTAACCTCCAACACCGTGCGCGAACTGCCCTTGAACGGGCGCAGTTGGACAGACCTGGCCACCCTGCAGCCGGGGGTGAGTCAGGTCAATACGCAACCAAGCTTTACCGTTGGTGCCGACCGAGGCAATCGCGGTTTCGGATCGCAGATTTCCGTCTCCGGCTCGCGGCCGCAGCAGGACAATTATCGTCTGGACGGCGTCACCATGAACGGCTATTCCAATGCGGCACCTGGGAGCGTCACCGGCGAAAAACTGGGCGTGGATGCGGTTCAAGAGTTCTCCGTCATCACTACGAATCAGGGAGCCGAGTATGGCAGAACGTCCGGCGGCGTGATCAACGCCATCACAAAATCGGGAGCCAACCAGTTTCACGGCACGGCGTATGAATTCATTCGCAACAGTGCGCTCGATGCCAAAAACTATTTCGATGATCCCAACGCACCGATACCGCCTTTCCGACGGAACCAGTTCGGCGCCTCTATTGGCGGCCCAATTAGAACGGACAAGACGTTTTTCTTTGCCGACTATGAAGGGGTGCGGCAGTTCCACGGAATTTCGGTCCCTGTCGTTACCCTGTCGAATAATGCGCGGGTTGGCATTCTCGCGGCCGGCGGGCCGACGCCGACTTCCTGCCCGACAAACTCATCTCTCCTTGCCCCCAACGCACAAGTGTGCGTGGATAATTCGGCAGCTAAATATTTGACCTTCTACCCTCTGCCCGATCCGGGAACGGAAAATGGCGACATCGGTCAGCACACATTCGTTCAGAATCAAATCGTGCAGGAGGATTTTGTCACGGGCAGGGTGGACCACAAATTCTCCGACAAGGACAGTCTGTTCGGAACGTTCGTTTGGGATCGTACCCCGTACAGCACGCCGGACGGCATGAACAATGTTCTGCTTGGTGACTACACGAAAGATCAGATGTTCATTGCCGAATGGACTCACAACTTTACGCCTACTTTCGTCAACGCGGCGCGGATCGGCTTTAACCGCCAACGAGCGGACGTTGATTACAGCGTAAGCGCAATCAATCCGGCTGCTGGGGACACAAGTCTCGGCGCAAATCCAGGAAGAACTGCCGCCCAGATCCAGGGCTTGGGTGAGGGTATCCCCCTCATGACCGGAGGAGTCGGAGCGAATCCCACTTATTATTATCGTTGGAATTCGTATCAAGCATATGACGACGCGTTCATCACCCATGGAAAGCATTCGATCAAGTTTGGCGGTTCTGTGGAACGCGACCAGCTCAACGCCACTGGCCTTTCAAATCCGAACGGCGTGTTCATTTTCTCGAGCATTGCAAACTACCTTACGAATCAGCCGAATAAGTACAATTCCGGCATCGAAAGTACGCTTCATAGCCGTGGGTACCGTCAGTCCATATTTGGGTTGTATGTCCAAGACGACTGGCGAGTGCGCCAGAGCCTCACCTTAAATCTCGGCGTCCGTTACGAGACAGCGACCGTGCCAACGGAGGCGACAGGGCAATTAGCGGTCTTGTATAACATCACAGACCCGATGGCGCACTGTGGTGTCATGGCGAGCGGTTGCGTCGGTACCGGGCCACTTTTCCAGAACCCAACCCACAAAGATTTTCAGCCGCGCATCGGCTTCGCTTGGGATCCGTTCCACGATGGCAAAACGGCAGTTCGCGGCGGATTTGGGCTCTTCGACAATCTGCCGCTCATTTATCAATTCACAGGAATGGAAATCCTGGCAGCTCCGTTCTTTGAGCTCGGCTCGGTTAACAATAAAAACAACCAGCTCGCCGGACAGTTTTATGCGGGCGCTTCATCACTCTTGGGGCTTAACTCGTTCCGGAGTGCCTACATTGAGAACAAAATGCCTCGAAATTATATAATGCAATATAACTTGAATGTTCAGAGGCAGATCACTCCCGACCTAACTGCGTTTGTCGGCTATGTCGGCTCGCACGGCGTCCACATGCCACTGCGAATCGATGACTATGACGTTGTCCTGCCAACCCTGACGTCCGCTGGCTACTTGTGGCCAAACCCGCAGGCCAGCGGGACGGTTCTTAATCCCAATTTCGGTTCCATCCGAGGGATGTTCTACTCCGGTGGTTCTTCTTTCAACGCGCTGGAGGTTGGGGTCACAAAAAACATGAGCCGTGGCTTTCAGTTTCAAGGCTCGTTCACCTGGAGCAAGAGCATTGACGACAGTTCCGGCACCGGCTATGCCGATCAGTTCTCGAATTCAATATCGAGTTTAGTCTACTTCGATAATCGGCTGCTTCGCGCGGTGTCAGACTTCAACATCGGACGAACCCTGGTCATAAACGGCATCTGGCAAGTGCCGGGTCCCAAGTCACTGAAAGGTGCGGCCGGCTGGGCGACGAACGGATGGCAATTGCAGTCCATATTTAGGATGAACGACGGCATTCCCTTTACACCCACATTCGGTACCGGCGGAGACCCCCTGGGCCTGAACAATAGCGACGACTGGGCTTACCCGAGCTTGACGGGCGGCCCCGGCTGCCTCTCACTCGTGAATCCCGGAAATGTGAATCACTACATCAAGACCCAATGCTTCTCGATTCCGTCCGCGCCGAATATGAATTTCTGGAACACAAACTGCGATCCGGCTCCAGCGACGGTCGGCGGCCCGGTGCCGTTCCCACAGTGCTTTAATCTACGAGGCAACGCCGGTCGAAACATCATGATGGCGCCCGGACTTATCAATCTGGATTTTGCGGTCTTCAAGAACAACCGCATCCGCCGGATATCCGAAACGTTCAACATACAATTCAGGGCGGAAATGTTCAATATCACGGACCGGGCGAATTTTGCTCCGCCGGTGCTGGGCATTCAAACGGACATTTTCAATGCTGATGGTACGGCGAACGGTTCGGCCGGACAGCTCACGTCGACAATCACCGATCCGAGAGAAATCCAGTTCGGGTTAAAGGTCATTTGGTAATCGCGGATTCGCGCCCGGGGGATCTTTGAGAAATTACAGAAGGCCGTCATTTTTTTCAAGGAGGATGAACCATGAAAGTTTCAATCTCACGCAGGGGTTTCGGTCAGACGTTAGGAGCAGGAGTGATCGGCAGCCTGGTCAGTGGATCAGCGGAAGCGCTCGCCTCACCTGCCGCGCCGCCTTCGCCAAAACGCATGACCACTGTTTTGCGCGAATTGATCAAGCGTCCCGGGATCATCGCCGCGCCTGGAATCTTTGATCCACTCTCGGCGCGGATTGCGGAATCGCTCGGCTTCCTGGTCCTCGACCTTCCCGGGAGCGCACTGGGTTACGAGACCACGCTGATGGAGCCGAATCTTGGCCTGGAAGATATGGTCGAAGCCCTGCGGCGCATCACGAGTGCGGTCAATATCCCGGTGGTTGTGGATGTCGGGGCCGGATTTGGCGAGCCTGCGCACATGTTGCGCACGGTTCGCTTTCTCGAACAAGCCGGCGCAGCGGGGATGCACCTGGAGGATCAGGTCTATCCGAAACGATTCCATTACCACGTGGGGCAGGAACACACCATTTCAGCGGAAGAAATGCTGGAAAAGATCCACTACGCCGTTGACGCGCGCCGCGACCCGGACTTCGTCATTGTCGGTCGCACCGACGCTTTCCGTACGGTGAGCTTCGCCGAAGGAATTCGCCGGTCCAACTTATACGTCGAGGCGGGCGTGGACATGATCATGCCTTCCCATGTCACCACCGGCGATCAGGTCAAACAGTTGCCCCACGAAATTCATGCTCCACTCAACTGGACTCACAGCGCGGGACGGCCTGGAGAAGCGCCGGTTTTTTCACTCCAGGAGCTGGAGGCGATGGGTGGCGAGAAGGGCGGATACAAGCTCATCAATTACGTGGGAGGTCCGATCTTTGCGTCGTTCAAAGCCATTAAGGACGACCTGGCCTATTTGAAGAAGACCGGCAGCCCCAAAATGGATTACGCCGCGTTCGCGCCTATCGAAAAGGACGCTCAGGAAATTTGCAATCTTCCTGAGTACGTGAAGATCGAGAATGCCACAACTGAAAAGCCCTGAGTCGTTACGGCTGTGTTGGCGGGTGCTTGATTGCGTAGCCACTTACCATTACACTCGCCGCAATGGTACTCAACGGTTGAAACGAATCCGGCTTCTGGAGGAAACTGTCATGACTCTGAATGCGAAATTGCGAACCCTCTGGCTAATACAGCCGTTGTGGCTTCTGCTCGCTCTGCCCAGTTCGGCCGGCACAGCGCGAATTTACATCACCAACAGCGCCGGGGATACCGTCGACGTCATCGATGCGTCCACCAACAAAGTTGTGCAGGTCATTAAAGGTATCGAAGTCCCGCACGGGGTCAATTTCTCGCCAGACGGAAAATCGGTGTACATAAGCAATGAATCCGCTCAAGAACTGGATATTGTCGACCAGAAGAGCGGCATGATCGTTAACAGAGTCCCATTAAGCGGCCACCCCAACAATATTGCCGTAACAAAAGATGGCCGGTTTGTTCTGGTATGCATTGCCTCAGCTCCGGGCGCCCTCGATATCGTGGATCCGAAGGCGGTGAAACTGGTCAAGACGATTCCTGTGAATGGGGGCCTTCACAACGTTTATGTAACGCCGGACCAAAAGTACGCGGTCGCCGGATCGGTGGTAGCGAAGCGATTGACAGTCTTCGATTTGCAAACACAGACGGTGTCCTGGGACATGGAATTCGACGGTGGAGTCCGGCCCATGACGATCGAAAGAAATCCCGATGGCTCGACCAGCCGGATCTTCATTCAATTGTCGAATCTCCACGGGTTCGCGGTCATAGACTTTGCGAAACATCAGGAGGTTGCGAGGATCAAGCTGCCGGATGGAAAGTACGGCAGAGAGGAAGGGCGGCTCGGCACTCCGTCGCATGGTATCGGAATCGCGCCGGACGGCAAGACGCTTTGGGTGAACAGCATATTGGCGAACGCCGTCTTCGAATATTCATTGCCGGACCTCAAGCTGCTGGGGCGCACCACACTGCCCGAAGTAAAACGGCAAGGGAAGGCTTCCTCTGGCGCGGTGCCAGAGTGGATCACGTTTACGCCGGACAGCAAGACCGTTTATGTCTCGAACTCCGCGGCAAGGTCGGTATCGGCGATCGACGCGCAAACTCTGAAAGAAATCGCTTCAATCCCGGTTGGGGAAGTCCCGAAGCGGATTAACACACTAGTACTGCCTTAAGATTAGGCCACAAATCCTTAATAACAACGTATTAGTTTGCTTTCTGCCCGCGGACCCAATTAGCGAGCGTCTGCCAGTCCGGATCGCTCTGTGACTCGAATTGCCTTCCCCCTGAATGGAATGCATCGCCACCCGCTTCCGGCGCTAGCGGATGCCGCAACAACATGCTGCCGAGCGGATCGCCTGGATTTACCAGTCCCAAGACCCTATCGAAATTGCGGTGCGATTCCTCGTCGGTCCAATTCGTCTTCCCCAGCGGCAGCTTGACTAGGTTGAGCGCGTGATTCGCTTCTTCGTGACATACATAACAGCGGGCATGATTTGGCCGTTTCTTCAGGAAGATCGGTTCAATCCGAGTCTTGAAAAACTGGAAGTCCAGAACCGGCTCTTCGGAGGCGGAAGATTTTGCGCCAGATGCGGGTATGCCAGCGTTGCTTGCGGATTGCGCGCTCGTCTTCGGGCAGGCAAATTGCCACATCACAACCAACGCGAGGACCAGTGAAAGCTCGAAACCTCTTCTCATCTTTCCCTCCCGGGCGTGGCCCCCTGATGCGCCGGCAAGCAGGCAGAAGATCTCATTATTTAAATTGCGAATTCGCAAAAATCTGTCTCCCATGTATCATTCGCCGGGTACCGTGTCAAGCCCTGTAATGATGTCTGTCAAACCTCTTTTAAAATGTCCTCTCAATCCGGTTTGGGTCGGCAGATTCAGAGAAGATGCAATTCAGCAGAACGGGAAAACGCGACGCATATATCGCAGTGTAATTCTGGGTCCAGTCAGCAGGCTTACAGAGAAGCAGGCCAGAAGAGCTTTCGAGCCCTTCTTGGCCCGGGTTAACTCGATCGACTACCAACCCGAAAGATTTGGGAAAATCGGCGAGTTCTCAGAAACATGGGAGTGCGAAGTGCCTCAGCATCAGAAGCCGTCGAGTATCAAGGCGGCACAATCGTGCTTGCACACTTACGTTCGGCCATTGCTTGCCGATGTGAGGCTGGAGGACTTCGCCGTGCGAGCGCAACAAAATTTCGTCACACGGCTATCGCAGAAGGTCTCACGCAAGACGACCATGAATGTACTGTCAGTTCTCCGATCGATCTTGCGGACTGCGAAATCGTGGGGCTACTGCTGCCATGCTCTTAATCTTGCGGAGCTTGCGCTTCCAGTTGCCGAAGAAAAGGAGGAGTCTCGATTCTTCACGGCTGAGCAGGTGCGGCAGATTCTTGCGGTCTCACCCGAATTATTCCGTACGATGTTCGCGATCGCTGCTATGACTGGTCTTCGTGCTGGCGAGGTGGTGGCACTTCAGCGCTATGACCTCGACCTGGAACGAGGATTACTTCACGTTCGACGTTCGGCGTGGTACGGCCGGATACAAAGCGTGAAGACTAAGGCAAGACGTGCACCAGTTGCGATTCCCCAGGCGCTCGAGGAGATTCTGCGGGAGCACTTAGCAAACTGGAAGCCTAACCCAGAAGGTTTCCTATTTTCTCAACCGCAAGGGGCGGCCGCATTCGGCAAACCAAGTCGTGGAATACGGGCTCTGGCCCGTGCTCGATGCACTGAAAATCCCGCGCGCAGGGATGCACGCGTTCCGCCACTGTCACGCAAGCTTGCTCGTAGACGTGGGAGCGAGTGCTAAGGTCACCCAGCAGCAGATGCGTCATTCGGATGCGCGTATTACACTTCAGATGTACGCACATCTCGTTGGTGACGAGCAACGGAAGGCTGTCGAAAACGTAGGCGAAAGACTCCGTCCAGACGCAAAATTCCGCACCCGGATGCACCCAAATTGAGGATGAATGGTGAGTAGATTCAAACACTTGCGCGGTTTTCGGACATGGTTCGATTCCCATCGCCCGCTCCATAACTCACGATGTTTCAATTGCCCTTACACGGCTAGCCTACCTGAATCTGACTTGAAAATGGACCGTTTTGGACCCCAAATGGACCCCACTGGGCTCAATTGGACCCCGACGATTTACAGGGGAAACCGGCCGGTCGTTCGGTGGCTTGCTCTCCGTAGGACTAGACCAGCGCGACCTCGCGGTCGAAATTGGGTTTTTTCTCCGCATGGAGCTTGAGGGCAATGCCGCAGACCGCAGCGATACGTTCCAGCATCGTGAGCGAATGGCCCGTGTATTCGGCATCCTCCAGGCGAGCAATCACGGACTGTGTCGTGCCCACCTTCTTCGCTAGTTCGGTCTGAGTGAACCCCGCATCCTCCCTCATCTCGCGCACCAATAAGGCCAGATCAATCTGGTGCAAGGTTCGCCCTAAGGTCTTACGGTAGGTTGCGCTCTTGCGGGCGCGCTGCTCGACAATTTCACTGTGTTTGTCGCGCTTGACGGTTTGTCTCATAGGGCCAACTCCTTCAGAATGGCTTCCCGTTCCTTCTGCGATCCCGTGTAACGGTTTCGGTACTTCATCCAGAGCTTTTTTATCTGCACCGCCCTAGTGATCTCGCCCGGCGGGGTTTGCTCAGTCTTTTTCTGAAATCCGGATGTAATCACGATCAGCATTCCCGGTTGATAGAAGAACAGGACGCGGAAAATCCTGTCGAATTGCTTGACCCTTAGCTCAAATATGTCATCGGTGAGCTTCTTAACGAACTCTCCTTGCATTCGGTTGCCATAGATGCGCAATCGTTCGATAAACGCGTCTATGCGGGCGGCAGCCTTATCATCCAGCGAATCCACGAAGTCTCGGGCCGGTGTCCGTCCGTTCGGTAGCTCCACGTACTCAATCGTGAATGCGTCGCTCACGTAGTCCTTGAGTTTCAATTGACAAGGAATTATCGCATTATTGCGATAAGGAGTCAACAGTCGGATGGTTGTTGCGTGCTGTCGGCTATCTGCGGCCGTGAGTTTCTCAGGATTGTTTCCTTTTCTTTCTACGATCCTGTATATCGGTTTGAGTCATCTGTTGCACTAAGTACTGCCTCCAGTCCGTCGGGATTATCTCCTGTAGAGCGTCCCCATACACTTCCCTGTATCGGGCCTTAAGTTCACATCGCGTCCTGTCGTCATCTGAGTTGTCGATAACGAACACGCGAGACGTGCGGGCAATCTGATGTGACCGAAACAGAAGTTCCTTGATCGTTTTATCGCCCCGGTTCAAAGAGAAGCCTGCAAACACGATCTCGTCGGCGACCTCTAGGATTCTCTTGGCTGAGGCGTAAATGGTCTCGATTATGGGCTGGTCGTAGCTCTTCTTGGCGGGTCCAACCAAGATCGGAAGCAGCGGACCAGAGCACTCCGGGCACGTTGCGGTGCCACTTAGGGCATCTTCTGCGAGGCCGCGATACGCGGGGTCCATTACGGCTTTCTGGCACATCTTGCAGTACCCCCAACTTATCGAGCCGTGGAGCTTCAAGAGAAGAATGGAGTTAGGCGATGCTCCTCTGGCAACACCCTGGTATTTCTCGAATAGCATGCTGGACTCAACCCCATAGTCCATGAGCCCGCGGTCCCGACGGTGCCTCCCGTCCACGCCTCTTGTGAGTTTCCCAATACCGCGCTCCAAAACCGTATCGTAGTTCGTTGTCAGGAGCACCGCTCTTAAATTTCGGACAAGCCGCAACCATTCCACAAGGGGGCGGGTATCCGCCAGGTCACGCACCCACAGACGGCTCACCAGGCAGATTCTTAGATTACGGAACTGATCTTCATGCCTGTCGAAAATATCGAGAACGTTTTCAACTGGCGCATCCAGGAGCGTTCGATCCGCCTGTTGCAAATGCGCGAATGACCGCAACGATTCGATCTCGTGGCAAGGCGGTGTCTCATAGTGGGAAGCGTTTAGCAGGTGATTCAGGGTTAGTTCGCTAGCTGTCGGAAGGCCGAGCCTTTTGAACTGAGCTAACTTTGAATCTGGGGAGCCTGGGTAAAACGATTTGGAAGCACCAGCCCCAAGGAAATAGACGCGCACCAGAGCCTCCGAGCCAACTATGCTAGACAGCGTTATCGACCGCTGATGGGATACAGGATAATCCCGCGGGTCATGAGCGCGGAAGTGGCTTTCGGCAAGTTTGCAGGAGTCTCAACGTCGCTTGCCAGTCCCGAGTTGCCGCCGCAACATGATTGGTTCTTGACCGCTATGGGTCTAACGGCTACATGATGTTATCCTAAATCCTCAATGAGAGTCGTTCTGACAGTGAAGAGCACAAGCTCCGTGCGTCGTTGCGTTCCCAGGAAGGAGTGACTCCATGAATTCCAAATCCCTCCGCAGCCTACGTGGCTACCACTGTTGTCCAAAGCGGACTCAATCTTTTGCAGCTCCAGTCCGAAGATGTGTGCCCCTAGCCCTAGCGCTAGTGCTATGGGTCCAATTGGCGGGCGCTCAAAGCGCCCACTGGTTTACACCTGTTCCAGACGAAGGACAGCGACTCACAGGTTCGAGCAGCGGCGCAGTCGGACTTGGTATCAACAAAGTGCAAGATGGATTACAAATTGTGTCTGTTGCGCCGAAGAGTCCTGGGGGAATTGCTGGTCTGAAACCTGGAGATATGCTAATCGCAATGGATGGGAAAGACGTTTCCAGCCTTGATTCTGACAGCTTCCCTACTATGATTGCCAGCATGAAGCCCGGCAGTCATATCGCAGTCGCTTACAGTCGTAACGGTGTAGAACTCAAGACGTCTCTAACTATTGTTGCTCGGGGCACACTCGACCCGACCCAGGCTAAAATCCCTCTAGGGGTGGGACAGTCCATTTTCGATCAGCGCGGCGCCGTGGTGGCCGTTGTCGGGCAGATGCAAGATCCGCACTTCGTTACGGTTTCCCTGAGATTTGAAAACTGGAAGGGACCAGCTTTTCAGGTAGACGACGCGAAGTTTTTTGCGCTCGACGGCGATGGCCACCAATTGACCCGCTGGACACTCGAACAGATGAAGTATTCGGCCCAACTATGGATGGCCGAGAATCAGAAGGGGACAGAATATGCTCTGCCTCCACCACCTCCCCAACCAAGATCGTTCGAGATTAGTGGAACTGAAAATGGGACCTACCGTCTTTCCCCAGGCATGATCACGGGAACTTCCACACAAACATATAGTGTTGAACCGAACTTGAACGACCCGCAATACCAAATGGCCCAGGCTGCTTACGGATTGCAAACCTTGCTGCTATCCATCCGTCAGTACCGCGATCGCAAATATAACGAGAAGCTCTTCGCGGCTGGCCAGCAGGAACTCAACACCTTAGACGGCACCTATTTCCGGTCGGAATCGCCCGTCATTCCGGGCGAGAACCGAGAGGGAAGCATCAACTACGGGTCAGCACAAGGTGTAAAGCCTCCCTTTAAAGTGGTTCTCATTCTTCTAAATCCTGTGGCCGGCAAGGAGGAAACGGTCAGTTTCAAATTTCAATAAGGAACAACTCTGTCCTTCCTCTCACACCACCGTTGAACATTTGACGGAATTCTCCGCGACAAGAATGCTTTGGCCCATGAGGAATGTTGAATTTCCCTGCTGACATTTTCCGCTTTTTCTGCCTCTTTATAGGTAGGGGACTATTTCTCCGGTTCCTATCATTTTTCCGGTAAGGTTTGGCGCATTTTCCCCCTCTATATAGTAGGAGAGCTTTGTCGATGCGAGGTTCGGCAGATATGGCCGGGATGACCGATGTCAGGAGTCGCCGGGCTTTGTTTCGCCTTGAGGTTGCGTGCCAAGATCAACCGCTGGAAATGAAGCTTGAATCAACTCTCGATTTTCCCCATTCAGAAATGCGTGCAGCTCGCGGCCCATTTTTCGGCATGAGTTTCGGGCGCATTTTTTCTCTAACATTTCTCGGCTCTTCTTCTGTGGCCGCGTTTCGTGGCCCCAACTCTGACAGCAGAAATGGAGTGTGTTTTGCGACCTCGCGGCAAGCGCGCGAAATCGCCACGCCAGAAGCACTCCATTCTCATGCAGTTTTTCTAAGCGTCCACCCGAATTCGTATTCCGAGGGTGAACGGTGCATGAAACACACAGTTCACCCCATCGTTCACTTGTCGGTTCACACTCGGATTTTCGGAAGAGTCCGAAGGAGAAGAAGTTGCGCACGCCGCGACGATCAATTTGGGCGCGGACAAAACACCGGATTGGGCTGGAGCGACCCCACTTTTGCGCACGTTTCCGTGCCCAAAGTAATTCGTGGGGTCGCTCCAGCCCAACTGCGCGGTGACCGCGCAGAGTGTTTTGTCCGCGCAGCATTTTGCAGCAGGGGGCCACAGTGATGAACAACGGAGACGACAACCACACTGAGCTTTTGACCGTGCATGAGATCACCAGGCTTCTGACGATGCCGGTTTCTTGGGCGTACGGGCACTCTTTTCAGCGAGCGTAAATGTCGCGCAATTCCAACATCGCGGAATTTGGTACACTCTGTCCCCATAGGGCAGTTGGGACATCGGGAAAAGAGAACTCGATGGCCCGAAAGCGGTATCAGAATGGACGTGTATTCCTGAAAGGAAAGAAGGAAGAAAAATGGGTCGGGAGATATAGGGAAGATGTGGTGGAAATCACTGGAACAACAAGGCGTGTTCGACGTTCCGTTATTCTCGGTACCAAGCGCGAGTTGCCGACAAAACGGCTCGCCGAGCGTCGTTTGGCCACCATCCTTGCCCGCATCAACTGCCTCGACTACCGGCCTGGACGTGCGGCTACGTTCGGGGAGTTCATCGAACGGTGGAAAACCGAAGTGCTAACCACACAAAAGCCATCCTCTGCGCGAGCGGTTCGCTCGCACCTCAAGTGCTACATCATTCCAGAGGTTGGCAAACTACGCCTGGACGAATTTGGCGTCGAGAACCAGCAACGATTCATAACTCGAATGCCGGAGAGGTCCACGGACAAGGTTGTCTCCCGAAAGACAATCCTGAATGTCATCGCAACAATCTCCACGATCCTCGCAACAGCACGGAATTGGGGTTACAGCTGCGAACAGATCGATATGAAAAAGCTGCGTCTGCCACCGCGCGGTGTCGCGTCCGAGGCGCGGCACTTTACAGTTGAGCAGGTTCAGCGAATCCTCGCCTTTGCTGGAGGACCCTGGCGCACGCTATTCTGCATCTGCACGTTGGATGGCCTTCGAGCCGGGGAAGCACTGGGACTCCAGTGGGGAGACATTGACCTCGAACAGCGAATACTTCAAATCAGAAGGACCGCTTGGTACGGGAAGACTCAGACGCCCAAGAGCCGGGAAAGCGAGACGACACTTCCCATTCCCGACGCTTTGGCGGAGATTCTGAAAAACTACCGCACGGAGTGGAAACCGAATCCCGATGGTTTCCTGTTCGTCACCAGAAACGCACGACCACCATCATCCAACAACGTCGTGGAGCACCGCCTTTGGCCGATTCTCGACGCGCTAGAGATTCCACGGTGCGGCCTCCACGCATTTCGTCACACTCACACGGCGCTGTTGCTCGACTCGGGGGCAACGCCGAAAGTCGTACAACGACAACTCCGCCACGCCGACGCTCGCACGACACTACAGATTTACGGGCACATCGTAGGTGAAGCGCACCGTGAAGCAGTTGAAAAAGTAGCCTCGATTGTGGACCCTAGTGGGCCTCAATCGAGCCGCAGAGATAAGTGGATTCAATAGGTTAGCCGTGTGTTGCGGTGGGTTCGATTCCCATCGCCCGCTCCATAAATCCGCAAAATTCATACTGATTCGGCGGGCCTTACTCACCGGCCTTCCCTCGATTTGCGCCCAAAAGGCGGGGTTTTGCGCCCAAATTGCGCCCCAGTTCCGCGCCCTTGTCAGGTTAGCTTTTCTAAAGTTTAGAAGACGGAAGCCGTATGCACTTATGGTTAAAACTGGCAACTCCGCAAGAACCCGAGAGGGAGAAGAGGAGAAAAAATCAGATTATGCATATACAGCGTCAAGATAGCGCTCTATCAACCGGGCTAATGACCAAAATCTCGGTCCCGGATCTTAGATCAAGCAATCACCACATCGAATCGCCCGGATAGACGTGGACCTTAACTGCCTAGACTATAATCCACAAGGAAAAGAGAGTGAATGCCTCTGGGGTTAATTTGCAGAGGCGGGCTTAACGTATCCGCACGGGCAGCGTCCAGTCACGGGCGAAAATCGATGGCTTCGGTTCTTGTAGCGGGGGCATAGTGGGTATTTGCGTCGGGCTGCCTGAGCCTTTTCAAGGTTCGCGCGGACAGCAGCTAACTTCGCGGCGGACTTCGAGCGTCCACCCCGGCGACCGATTCTCGATAGGTATTTGGTCACTTCAGAAGGCACAGGCTCAACCTACAGAAAGCCGCTTTCATCGTCAAGCCCCACTGTACCGCCTGAAATCTTCGCCTCGCATTCACCACCTATTCGCTGGCTCCCTGTCAAAGGCGAACGTCGCATTACGCAGCATCCATTGATTCTAAGCGCCATAGTCAATTTAGGCGCGGGAACAAAAGACTTACATTATCCGCAGGAAGCCGAAATGTCGCTTTCTATGGGATATTGCGACTTGTACTTGATTTGCAAAGCAGCTTTGCATACTTGATATACAAAGCTGCTTTGTGTTATACTTCGCATAATGAAACAGACTGGGGTTGCGCGAGATTCTCAGGCAGAGCGATCGAACTCCCTCAAGCACTTGAGCGAAGATGAATTGCTGGATGTCTTCGAAACTGCTCGACGACGCAGCCCCCGAGATCACGCACTGCTGATCGTTTGCTTTCAGCATGCTCTGAGAGCAAGCGAATTGATTTCACTCAAGCTGGGCGACATCGATTGGCACAACATGGCGGTTGCGAGCCGGTTAGAGAAGGCTCAGGTGGCAACGGTCTCCGCCCACAATGACACCACGATTGGCGAATTGGTTGCCGACGCGATGGAGAAGGTCGGGAAGGACGGAGTGGTCAAAATTGAAGAAGCAAAGACAACGGAAACAACATTAGAGATAGTGGAAGGCATGCAGTTTGATCGCGGCTACCTTTCTCCGTATTTTGTGACCGATCCGGAAAAATGGAGGTGGTCCTCGAAGACCCGCTGATCCTGATCCATGAGAAGAAGATCGCCAGTCTTCAGGAATTTCTTCCGTTTCTCGAGCAGGTTGCCAAATCAGGCCGGCCTCTCCTGGCAATCGCCGAGGATGTTGAAGGTGAAGCCTTGGCAACGCTGGTTGTAAATAAAGTTCGGGGTGTGCTTATCTCCGCAGCGGTGAAAGCCCCCGGATTTGGCGACCGGCGAAAGGAGATTCTTCAGGACATCGCCATACTCACGGGCGGGAAGGTGCTGGCTGAGGAACTGGGACTCAAGATTGAAAATCTCAAACTCGAAGAGCTGGGCAAAGCCAAGCGAGTTATCATCGACAGGGAAAAAACAACGATCGTACAGGGCGCCGGCACAAAGAACGCCATCGAGGGCCGTTGTAACGAAATTCGCAAGCAAATCGACCAGACAACCTCGGACTATGACAAGGAAAAATTGAAAGAGCGGCTTGCCAAACTGTCCGGCGGGGTCGCCGTCATTCGTGTGGGGGCTCCCTCCGAAACCGAGATGAAAAATCGTAAGGAAGCGTTTGAGGATGCCATCAGCGCGACTAAGGCTGCGATGGCGGAAGGAATCGTTCCGGGCGGCGGACTCGTCCTGCTGCGCGCCATCGATGCTGTCCAGCGTGTGGAGAAAGATTGCTCGGGAGACGAACGGACTGGATTGGCCATTCTCAAACGAGCCCTGGAAGCACCCACAAGGCAAATTGCAGAAAACTCGAATCTCGATGGCGGGGTGGTCGCAGACCGAATGCGCAATGGAACCGGAAATTTCGGATTCGATGCCGCCAAGGGTGAATATGTGGACCTGGTGACTGCCGGCATCATAGATCCGACCAAGGTTATTCGAATAGCGCTTGAAAATGCCGTCTCCATTGCCGGCGTGCTGCTATTGACCGAGGCGACGCTCACCGAACTACCCGAACCGAAGACGGGACGTACACCAGGTCATGATGCAGCCATGGAATGAATCTATTTACTTTCCGCCGCCTTGCTGCGGCGAAAATATATCTTGCAAGTCATCCTCTCTGATCAGATTGCCTTTCTCAGCGAACGAGCAGATCCGAGGTTTCACCAAATGCACGAACTCGGCAAACCCCATGCGAATGCCCTCGGTAAGAGTCCCCGCGCTGAAAATGATCTCCGGCGAGTCAGCCAGCGTTTTATCCATATACACCGGCAGACCGTAAAGTTCTCCAAAAGGGGGCACGGCACTGTGCTGGCAATCAGGGAATAACCGATAACATTCCTGCTCTTCAACGAGTTTCACCGGAGTGCCGACTATGCCGGCTAGCTTTTCCAGGCTGACAAGGTGAGAAGCTGGAAGTACCGCAAGCAAGACTTGCGTTCCAGCGCACAAAACCACCGTCTTGGCAACTTCCTTTCCGGGAACGTGAAGAAGCGACGCGGCATACTGCGAACTGCGCGCTGGGATATGGGAAACAGGACTATAAGATGCATGCGCCTTCTCCAGTTGCTCTTTCAAATGGACTGGTATAGACATTGCTCTACCTCCTGGAATTCTTTGCCCGGCGAATTTCAGATCTCACATCAAAGTGCGGGTTCACGCTTGCTTGTGTTTGCGTGGGACACGCACAATTTCCACCGAACAATCCGCGTGGCGGGCAACGTACTCTGCGACGCTGCCGAGCAAAAATCGCTGCAGCCCCTTTCGTCCATGCGATCCGAGGACAATCAAGTCGGCATGCCATTCCGCGGCAATATCAAGAATTCCGTTTAGTGCTTCGGCCTCCACGATGCGGCCGTTGACGCTGAAACCGGCGGCGCGAAGCGCCTGGCTCGTCTGATTCACCGATTCCTGCGCGTGCCGGCGCTCCTCCTTGATGATCTCGTCCTGCTCGGGCGCGTATCCCGGAGCCATTTGCGGAGTAATCGCAAAGATGAGTGGTTCCACGATCCGTAGGACGAGGACCTCGGCTCCCTCTCTGCGCATCTGGGAAAGCAAGGCCTGCGTGGCTGCCTCGGAAAACTCGGAACCATCCACTGCTAATAGTATCTTCATTGCATCACCTTCTCCGTGAACTCAACTGCTTCCATTCGCGGGTCACATTGGCACCTCCTTTGTAGTTCTTTGATCCTCTGTGATCTGTGATAGGGGTCACTGAGATGTGCGGCGGGTGAGATATAGATTAAGTACGAAAGAAGGTTACTTTGATTTACATGGGGGGAACTACAGGCTTGTTGAGATTGCGTAAGGAACAAGACTAACGCGCCACGCCAGCCGTCCCCCGAAGTGTCCATGGAAAAGCAAATTCTGCATCACGAAAAAACAGTCGACGATATCCCGACCGGCGTGCTTGAGCGGTTGCCTTTATGGCAACTGGATATCGCCGAACTTACCGGGCACAACCTGGAAGCCCGCGGCCGCGAGGAAGTCAACCGGCTTCTCGACGCCGGATGGCGATTGCTCCACATCTATACACTCAGGTATGAGGAAGGGGGCGTGTGGCGCGAACGACCCATGGGGATTCTGGGGAGATTGAGAGACGTTCCGCAACAGAACCACTGAAGGAGCGATTTGAACCAAACCGCAAGTACGAGGCGCTGCCATGAAATCCGAACTGCAGATTACATACCGAAACATGAAGTCATCAACAGAGGTGGGCAAGTGGATACGCGCGGAAGCTGCCAAGCTCGATACCCTTTACAACCATGTGATGGGATGTCGTGTGGCAGTCGAGGTGCCGCATCATCACCACATAAAAGGAAGTCCATTTCACATTCGTATTGACCTGACCGTACCCGGTGGCGAAATCGTAGTGAAACGCGAGCCGAGCCTGAACGCTTCAGCTCGCCATTTAGGCGAACGAGAGGGCAAGAAGCGATCGGAACTGAAGGTCCCGCATAAAGACCTTCGGCAGGCAATTAATGATGCGTTCAAGGCCGCGGGCCGGCGTTTGCAGGATTATGCCCGCCGGCAGCGGGGCGACGTCAAGAGTCCGACACTCCTTCCCGAAGCCCGAGTGAGCAAGATATTGCCGCAGGAAGGTTACGGATTTCTGACATCGGACAATGGACGCGAAATCTATTTTCACAAAAACAGTGTTCTTAGCCGGGCGTTCCCGCACATGCAGGTCGGAACAACAGTGAGGTTTGTGGAAGAGGCGGGAGAAAAAGGGCCACAGGCCAGCACGGTCCGCGTCGTCCCCAGGCAGCGAATGCAGCATGCGGCAGAAGGGTAGCGAATTCAGCAGATGGACCGGCAGGAGAACTTGCCGGATGCATCGTTCGCTGGGGCGCTAATCAGACGTAGCGCCGGGATGTCTCCGACGAGCGAAAGACGAGGTGATGACCATGTCACTCGGAGATGAATACACTATCTTTCGAGATCGAGTGCAAGCCGGACAGAAGCTGGCTGAGCAATTACGAGTCTATGCGAATCGCAAGGATGTGATCGTCCTTGGAATTCCACGCGGCGGAGTTCCCGTCGCCTTCGAAATAGCAAAAGCTTTGAATGCTCCGCTGGACATTTTTCTCTCGCGAAAGCTTGGCGTTCCGGGACAAGAGGAACTTGCATTTGGCGCGATCGCCACAGGCAATACGAGGGTGTTGGATCAGGAGATCATAGAAGCCGTCGATATTTCGGAAGAGCAAGTCGAACAAATCACTGCAAGAGTGAAAAAGGAACTTGAGCGGCGCGAGAATCTCTATCGGGGCACCCGGCCCCAGTTGAAGGTCGAAGGGTTAACCGTTCTCCTCGTTGATGACGGCATTACGACGGGATCCAGCATGCGCGCCGCCATCAAAGCGCTTCGGCAAATGAAGCCCGCGCGGCTTGTTGTCGCCGTCCCGGTAGCTCCTCTTTCCACTTGTAACCGGCTAAAACATGAAGTGGACGAACTGGTTTGTATCTACGCGCCGCAACATTTCTACGCGATCGGGCAATTTTATGAAAATTTCTTGCAGCTGGAGGATGAGCAAGTGACGGAACTGCTTCATCAAGCCAGGGAGCCAGTTCGTCAAAACGTCGGATAGGACAAACCTGGTGATCCAGAAAGAAGGTCGAACATGATCCCGGACCGGCAATCACAATTGGACAGGCTCCCGCGCGAAGTAACGATTGGCTTGGAAGGGGCAACACTCGAGGGCACGTTAGTTATTCCCCAGAACGCGGGTGGATTGGTCCTCTTCGCACATGGCAGCGGCAGCAGCCGCCACAGCCCGCGGAACCGCTATGTGGCAGAGGTACTCCAAGCGCATGGAATTGCCACATTGTTATTTGACCTCTTGACTCGAAAAGAAGAATCCATTGATGAGTATTCGGGCGAACTTCGTTTCGACATCCCTTTCCTTGCCAAGCGCTTGATCGGCGCGACCCGATGGGTTTTGAAAAGCCCCGATGTAAAAAATCTTAAAGTGGGTTATTTCGGGGCCAGCACAGGGGCCGGCGCGGCGCTCATAGCAGCTGCGGAGCTTCCCGATGTTGTCTCCGCAGTCGTTTCCCGAGGGGGGCGTCCCGATCTGGCAGAAGATGCGCTCCTGTCGGTGCAGGCGCCCACGCTTCTGATCGTCGGAGGAGACGACGAGCCGGTGATCAGTATGAACCGGGCGGCTTTGGCGAAGCTCAAGTGTCCCGACAAGAAGTTGGTCATAGTTCCAGGCGCGACGCACCTGTTTGAAGAGCCGGGAACACTGGAAGAAGTGGCAAGAATTGCCGCGGAGTGGTTCAGTCGCTATTTAGAATCGGCAGAAAAGGTTCAAGCCCAATCTTTCATGAGAGGCAAAGGGTTTGGCCGAGGCTGACACCTCCGTTCCATGAGCTGCGCGGATCATTTCCATGGCGATCAGCCAAATGAGCAGGACCAAATCTTGCTGCTCAATCGTCGGCGTGAATTGACCCAGAGGCAGGAGGCGTTTCTATGATCTTTGCGAATCGGCTGGAAGCTGGCCAAAAGTTGGCGCTGCGTTTGAAAGAATACGCAAATCGCGATGATGTAATTGTATTAGGAGCGCCGCGGGGTGGCATTCCGGTCGCTTTCGAGATAGCTAATGACCTTAAGGCACCTCTGGATGTGTTCGTATTACGCAAACTGGGCGTTCCAGGGCGCGAGGAGTTCGCCTTCGGAGCGATTGCGAGCGGAGGGGTTCGGGTTATTGACCGAGACACCGTGGAAGGCTTAAGGATCACCGGGTTGGACATCGAGCGAGTGACAAGTGAAGAAAAACAAGAACTGGAACGCCGCGAACGGACCTATCGGGGCGGGAGCGTCCCACTCGACGTGAGGGGACTTACCGTCATTCTCGTTGACGACGGCGTTGCCACCGGATCCACCATGCGTGCTGCCATTCGTGCGTTACGTCAAATGAAGCCTGCGCGAATCGTGCTTGCGGTCCCGGTGGCCCCGCCTGCCACGTGTCGCCAACTGCAGCTCGAGGTAGATGAGCTTGTGTGCCTGGAGATGCCGGAGTCATTTTACGGAGTCGGGCAATTCTATGATGACTTCTCGCAAGTGACGGACGAGGAAGTCAAACAACTCCTCGACATCGCTTCGCGGCGCTACCGTGAATTGCAGCAACAGATTATGCAGATCGCAGAAAGAGGTACACGGCACTGATCACCGGCCCGGCGTTTCTCACGTGAAGCCCTTGGAAGTGCGGCCTCGTCGATATCGCTAACGACCCGGCAAAACCGAGGTGCGAAAATGGCTGCCAAACACGACCTCAATCTTATCCATGCGATTCGCCAATCGGCGCATCCGCTGTCGGAAGAAGTGACTGCTTTTGATCCCTTGCTTAAGATGATTGGTGACTCCCGGTTCGTTCTACTCGGAGAGGCTTCGCATGGAACTCACGAGTTCTATCGCCTGCGCGCGCAAATTACCAAGCGCTTGATTACAGAAAAGGATTTTACTGCGGTCGCCGTCGAAGCGGACTGGCCAGACGCATATCGCATAAACCGATATGTGAGATTTGAGAGTGACGACGAAGATGCGATCGATGCACTTGCGGGTTTCCAAAGATTTCCAGCGTGGATGTGGCGCAATGCCGATGTGCTCGATTTTGTGGGTTGGATGCGGAATTACAATGAGCACCGGCATTCCAAGCGGGCTGGCTTCTATGGGCTGGACCTCTACAGCTTGCATTCCTCCATGCGGGCAGTGCTGGACTTCCTGGACAAAGTCGACCCCGACGCGGCTCGCCGCGCGCGGTATCGTTACGCTTGCTTCGAACATTTTGGCGAAGATACACAAGCCTACGGCTATGCCGCCAGTTATGGCCTGAGCAAAACCTGCGAGAATGAAGTTGTTGACCAATGGATGGAAATGCGCAAGCGCGCTGGCGAACTGGCGAATCGCGATGGACGCGTCGCTCGGGACGCATTCTTCTTCGCGGAACAGAATGCTCGCCTGGTGAAGAATGCTGAGGAGTATTACCGCTCGATGTTTCGCGAACGAATCTCCTCTTGGAATTTACGGGACGGCCATATGGCCGAAACGCTGGACGCATTGGCGCACCACCTCGGAGCGAAGGCAAAGATCGTCGTCTGGGCGCACAATTCCCACCTGGGCGATGCTCGCGCCACAGAAATGGGACAACAGGGCGAGCTCAATCTCGGACAACTTGTGCGCCAACGCTATGGAAAACAAGCAACGCTCGTTGGATTCACAACCTACACGGGCACCGTCACCGCGGCATCGGAGTGGGATGCCCCTGCGGAACGTAAACACGTTCGTCCAGCCATGGACGGAAGTTATGAAGCCATGTTCCACGAAACGGAAATTCGGAATTTCATGCTCCCGCTCGGCCACAAGGAAAAAGCTACTTCCTTGTTGATGGAACCACGTCTCGAACGGGCCATTGGCGTCATCTATCTTCCGCGATCCGAGCGGGTGAGTCACTACTTCCATGCCCGGCTGCCGGAACAATTCGACGCCATTCTGCATTTCGATGAGACTCGCGCCGTTGAGCCTCTCGAACGAACCGCGGCTTGGGAGACCGGCGAGGTCCCCGAGACGTATCCTTCAACACTCTAGAGGCCAGGGAGATCGGCGATTAGCCTCCCTACCCGTTGAAACGTTCGTAGTAGGCAAGAGAAATGTAGATTGATCTAGCCGGACATTCCTTCTCGCGGGGTGCACGAATAGATATGAAAATCCTCCTGGCAATCGACAATTCCACGTGTTCAGAAAAAGCAACTGAGGCAGTCGCCAAACAGTTCCGGACAAAAGGAACGCAGGTTCGGGTGTTGCACGTCGTTGAGCCGATTAGCTCTTATATTTCGAGCGATCTGGTTCCGCACTTTGTTCCTCATATTGCGAGCGTGGAACGGGAGCGGCGAAAAGAAGCTAAGGCGCTCGTCAAGCGAGCCGCCCAGCGCCTGAGAAAGATAGGATTCAAGACCAGTGAAATAATAGAAGAAGGCGACGCGAAGGCCAGGATCATTGATGGCGCGGCGAATTGGCACGCTAACCTGATTGTTCTTGGTTCCCATGGATGGAAGGGGCTGGGCCGTTTCTTGATGGGAAGCGTGTCGGAGGCCGTTACGCGTTACGCAGGCTGTTCGGTCGAAGTGGTTCGATCTAGAATCGCTTCAAAGTCTGCGCGTGAGAAACGCTGATAGAGGAGTGAAAGACAAGTGACCGAGACATCCGATCAACAATCCCTGCCGCCTGAGGCACTCTACCGCCGTTGCGACGTCGCAAACTTCCATTTCAAAACTACCGCGGAGCTGGGAGACCTGTCGGAATACATCGGGCAAGACCGCGCTTTGGAGGCCGTTCGGTTCGGAGTCGGAATTCGCCGGCAGGGTTTTAACCTCTTTCTATTAGGACCCGCGGGAACGGGAAAGTATGCCCTGGCGCACGATTTTCTTGCAAAGAGGGCGGCCGCGGAATCGACGCCGGACGACTGGTGCTACGTCAACAACTTCGACGGTCCGGAAAAACCGCGCGCATTGAGGCTGCCCCCCGGCCGCGGCGTGGTGTTGCGA
>VFSW01002477.1_pt1 | contig 27899 bp, 20 predicted proteins | sample 5358111 | NCBI WGS metagenome assembly VFSW01 (sample SAMN11554181, study PRJNA540505) | mine drainage metagenome | isolation source: sediment from site ElyBrook_90M | place: USA: Ely Copper Mine, Vershire, VT | collected 2017 | reverse complement strand
GTGGTCGATACGAGCAATCATCATCTCTACGAGCTGTATCAGGGAGTGAAAGATCAGAACGATAACGGATGGGCCGCGGCCTCCGCTGCGGTCTTTGGACTGGATTCGAATAATTACCGTCCCGATGGCTGGACTTCGTGCGACGCGGCTGGCCTCCCGATCTTTCCGGGTCTCGCAAGATTGGATGAATGCAAAGCCGGCGTTATCAATCACGCGCTGCGGTTTACGGTGCCGCACACACAGAAGGGGTGGATCTTTCCCGCGCGGCATGAAGCCGGCTCGACAACAGATACGACCGTTATGCCGATGGGCCTGCGCCTCCGTTTGAAAGCAAGCTTCGACGATTCGAAAGACACCGGCTATGCGAAAGTAATTATCACGGCATTAAAAAAGTATGGCATGATCCTCGCCGACAATGGTTCCTCCTGGTTTATCTCCGGCGAAACGAATACGAACTGGCCGGATAACGATCTGAACCAGCTCAAGGCTATCACCGGCAACGATTTCGAGGCGGTCTATACCGGCCCCGTCCGCACGCAGCCGAATCAATATCCCGATCCGGTGCTGCCGTTGCCGGCGAACACCGGACTTCAAGTTCCCAGCACAGTCCGCGATACCGAACTAACGGGAAATTCAAATTCCTTTACGATTACTATCCAAAATAATAATTCCACCCCGCTCACGATCACCCGTTATGCGCTGATCGTGGACACCGAATTTTCGTTCCAGGATAGCAGTGCACACTCCATCGCTTCCGGGGTGAGCGCGCAGCTAACGATGAACTTCAATCCGACCATGGCGGGCATGGCCGTCGATACGCTGGTCATTTATTCCAACGATGGCGTGACCCCACGGGCCACCGTCGCGCTGGTGGGTCTTGGAACCGCTGGCTTTTTTCACCTTTCCGTTAATCCGCTCAATTTCGGAAGCGTCACAATTGGAGACGCCGATACGATGTCCGTCAATCTCAAAAATATTGGCAATGGCGAGCTTTCCGTGAACGTTCGCGGGCAGACGGCCAATCCCGATTTCCAGCTCTTTACGGTGGGTCCACAGCCTACGCCGCCCTTTGTCTTGGAGCCGGGCGATACCGAGACGGCCACGTTAATTTTTTCCCCGTCCATCGAGGGACCCGATACCTCGCTCTATGCGCTGACCGTCAACCCGGATGCTATCGATCAATTCGATACGACACTGCTGTTGGTCGGCGTAGGCTTGCCGCCCTCCGCAGTGGCAAATAATTCCGCGAGCACCTTTAGCCTTTCGGTCTTTCCTAATCCCGTGGCAGGAATTGCAACGATTCGTCTGCCCGGGGCCGCAGGAACTAACCTCATCGAGATCACCGATGCCCTTGGGCGGACCGTGCTCCGGAAGACGCTCCCATCCGCGGGCGGAACGCTCGATCTCAGCACTCTTTCGGATGGAACGTATTTCGTTCGCGCGACTAACGCGCATGGCTCGGCGGCCGAGCGGATTGTGGTCGCGAGATAAGCACGGGGGTGCTGGAATGATTTTTTTCGGATGTGGTAACGCATCCGGCCGTATTTTTGCGTGAATCCGATTGACCGAGTCTTCGTATACGCTCAGGCATTTCAAACTTCATAATCCATACTTCATACTCTCCTCCCTTATGGCAATTAAAGTAGGCATCAACGGTTTCGGGCGCATTGGCCGCCTCGTACTTCGGCGCGCGAAAGAAATAGCCCCGACGGCTGGTGGATTCGATTTTGTCGGTATTAATGATTTGACCGATGCGAAAACCCTGGCGCATTTACTCAAATACGATTCGGTCCACGGGAAATTTCCCGGCACGATCGAGGTCGATGGCAACGCCATCATTGTCGATGGCGACCGTATCGAGATCACGGCGGAAAAAGACCCCGCGAAGCTGCCGTGGGGCAAGCTCGGAGTGGACATCGTAGTCGAATCGACCGGCAAGTTCGCCGATCGCGCCGGATGCCAAAAGCACCTCGATGCCGGCGCGAAAAAAGTCGTCCTCACCGTCCCGGCCAAAGGAGAGCCGCTCGATAAGATGGTCGTGCTCGGCGTGAACGATAACGAACTCAAACCATCGGACAAACTCGTCTCGAACGCCTCCTGCACGACGAACTGCCTCGCCCCGATGGTGAAAGTGTTACACGATGCCTTCGGCATCGAGCAGGGATTTATGACGACCGTTCATTCCTACACGAACGATCAGCAATTGCTCGATGCGCCGCATAAAGATTTGCGCCGAGCGCGCGCCGCCGCCATCAATATGGTTCCAACCACGACGGGCGCGGCCCGCGCCATCGGGCAAATCATTCCCGATCTCAAGGGCAAAATAGACGGCGTATCCCTTCGCATTCCGACTCCTACCGGCTCGATCACCGATTTCGTCGCACAGCTAAAGCGCGAAGCGTCCATCGAAGAGGTGAACATGGCTTACAAAACCGCTGCCGGGGGCGCAATGAAGAATATTCTTTATTATACCGAGGACCCTATCGTCACCTCGGACATCGTCCACGATTCGCATTCCTGCATTTTCGATTCGGCGATGACAATGTCGATCGGCAAGACCGTGAAAGTCTTCGGCTGGTATGATAACGAATGGGGCTACTCCTGCCGAGTGGTCGATCTCCTTGTGAAGATGCATGGGCTGGGATATTGAGTACCCAGGCGCGAAGCGCCAAAAATGATGCATTTCTGTCATTCCCGCGAAAGCGGGAATCCAGTTTCGCGGGAATGACAATAACCGAGTTTTTTTGAGACACGATATGGCGGAGAACGTCCCACACGCCCGTCTCTGTTAAGCCACGATTATGTCGCAAAATATTTCCCGACGGATCGTCGAGCTTTCAGAAAAATATTACCCCGAAATGGTCCGCATTCGGCGGACGATCCACGCGAATCCCGAACTGGCATTTGAAGAATACGCGACGAGCGCGCTCGTTGCCGAAACGCTCGAGCGGCTGGGTCTCCAAGTGAAGCGCGGCGTGGCGAAGACGGGCGTAGTGGCTTCGCTGCATGGAAAAAAGAATGGAAGCGCCATTGCGCTTCGCAGCGATATGGACGCGCTGCCGATCCAGGAAGCGACGGGTTTGGAATTCGCATCGAAGAATCCCGGAAAGATGCACGCTTGCGGCCACGATTCCCACACCGCGATCGGCCTCGGCGCGGCGATGATTCTTTCGGAACTAAAGGATGAATTAGCGGGCGAAGTGCGATTCCTTTTTCAGCCGAGCGAAGAGAAGGTTCCCGGCGGCGCACCGTATATGATCGAAGAAGGCGCGCTCAATGGCGTCTCGAAAGTTTTTGGGCTGCATGTGCTCTCACAAGCCGATGCCGGAACCGTAGGATTCTGCCCCGGCGAAATGATGGCGAGCGCGGACGAGATTTACATCACGATCAAAGGCAAAGCAGGACACGGCGCGCGGCCGCATCTGACGATCGATCCCATTGTTGTAAGCGCGCAGGTCATCCTGGCTTTGCAGACGCTCGTTTCGCGTAATCTCGATCCATTCGCGCATGGCGTTATCACCATCGGCGGTATTCACGGCGGTTTCGCGGTTAATATCGTTCCACCGGAGGTGAAACTAATGGGGACCATGCGGGCGATGTCCCCGGAATGGCGCCGCTTTGCGCACGAACGCATTCACGAAATTGTAAATGGCGTGTGTTACTCCGCCCGAGCGGAAGCGGAGATAAAGATCGAAATGGGCTATCCCGTTCTTGTCAATGACGAGCACGAAACAGAATTTGCGGAATCGTGCGCACGGGAATTATTTGGCGACGACCGTGTCTTCCAGGCCGAGCGGCTCATGGCGGCGGAAGATTTCGCCTATTATCTCGAAAAAGTCCCCGGCACGTTTTACCGGCTCGGCATCCGCAACGAAGCCCAGGGCATCAGCGCCGACATCCACAACGACCACTTCACCATCGACGAATCCGCGATGAAAGCCGGCGCGGCAATGCAGGCGTATCTGGCGGTGAGGGGATTGTCTGAAGCACAATAAGTAGGATAATTTAAATTGACAGGTTTTGGAAGCCGGACTTCCCGCGTTCGCGGTAATGGCACTTGCAAATCCCTCGGTTCAAAATGTCCCATGTTCGACCGGCTTCTCTCTCGTCCGATTTACCTCGCGGCGGCGGTTCACTGGTAGAAACTTCTTACGCTCGGGTGGGCGTTAGATTGTATCATGGACTGGCACGATCACATTTACACGAACCCGTAAATACTTGGCGGTAAACCTGTCGTTCGGGGTACGCGCCTTTCCGTCGATTTTATTCTTTCCCTGCTTGCCTCTGGATTGTCAGAGGCGCAGGTCTTAGAAGGCTATCCACACCTGACGCGCGCCGATCTCCAAGCTATTTTTGCATATGCATCCGAGAGCGTTCAGGATGAGCGATTAGTTCGGGTGTATTGATCTTCATAAGGCGTCCGGCGATGAGAAGAGTCACGGATGAAAACTTCCCAAATCCCAGCGTTCGGGCCATGCGTCAGATGGGGTTCGATATCTTGTCGATACAAGAATCCTTCCCCGGCTTCTCCGATACCGAAGTCCTTCGCATCGCGGTTCGCGAAGATCGAATTCTTCTGACGTTCGATCGTGATTTTGGAGAACGAATATTTCATAAGGGTGAGCCGCCCCCACCCGGTGTAGTTACTGCTCGATTCCGACCTCTTTCACCGCTCGAACCATCCGAAATCCTTCCATCCATTCTGGGGAAGACTACCTTAGAGGGTAATTTCACTGTGATTACCCGACACGATGTTCGGCAACGGCCCTTGCCACGATATTAATAGGAATACGCCGCTCCACGTTCGCGGGAATGACAATTAGAATTCCCGCTGTTCCAAATGTCCCATGTTCGACCGGTTTCTCTCTCGTCCGATTTACCCTGCGATCGCGGTCGCGGCCATTGCGTTCGTCCTCTATCTCCAAACGCTCGCGCCCAGCGTTGATTTTATCGACGCCGGGGAGCTCGCGACCGCGTGTTACACGCTTGGCATCTGCCATCCGACCGGCTATCCGCTCTTTACGCTCGTTGGGTGGGTATTCTCGCATTTGCCCATCGCAAGCACGGTAATCTATCGGTTAAATATCATGGCGGCGTTTTTCACCGCGCTCGGCGCTGGCGGGGTGGTGTTGCTGGCAAAGGAATTATTTAGTTACTGGATGCCGGAGCGACGAAAGCGACCTGTTGGACAAAAAAATAAGGCGCAAAGCGGAAAGGGCAAGACCCACAACGGAAAGAATAAAGGCCAAATACATCAGTCCCAGTCGGCCCAGAAAGTCCCATTGGAAGCTGAGCCAAACTCGAACCTGCCCGCATTGGCCGCGTTGGCCACCGGCCTCGCCACCGCGTTCAGCGCGACGTGGTGGGCGCAATCGTGCTCTATTGAGGTGTATCCGCTGCATCTTTTTTTGATGCCATTAGTGCTGGTATTTTTTCTTCGAATGCTGCGCTTGGAGGAGGTGGACAAAGTTGGTTGGGATGGGCGGCTCTTCGCTTTGATATTGGGTTTGAGTTTTGCCAATCACATGACGACGGTGCTGCTCGCACCGGCGTGCCTTTATATGTTTTTTGCGCGCTATCGTTTTTCTAAATTGGCATGGCGCAGGATTCTTCGGCTTGCACCATTCTTTATTGCCGGGCTGCTTGTCTATCTTTATCTGCCGATTCGCTCCGCAGAGTATCCGCTCATGGACTGGGGCCATCCAACGACATGGGGCGCGTTCCTGCGCCACGTTAGCGCGAAGCAATTTCAAATCTGGATGTACACCGGCACGGGCGCGGCTGCAAAGCAATGGGCGTATTTCTGGAGCCGCGTACCGAAGGAGTTTACCATGCTGGGAGCTATTCTCGCGCTGCTCGGAATTTGGAAGATGTACGTCTCCGCCAGCGTTAGAAGGACACATATTCTCGCCTTCACGCTGCTCTTATTTTTCGGCTGCCTGCTCTATTCGATCAATTACGACATCCATGATATCGACTCGTATTTTCTCTTGGCGTACTTGGCGGTGGCGCTGTGGATCGGGGCAGGAATCATGGAAGCCGCGCGCCTGGTAGCCGCGACCTTCAGGTCACGGTCACAAAACGGAGCTGCTACCATTTCACACCGTGACCTGAAGGTCACGGCTACCATTGCGATTGCAATTCTACTCAGCCTCATCGAAATCGGCGCGAACTATTCCGATAACGATGAGAGTGGGAATTATATGGTCGAGGATTATACGCTGAATGTGCTAAATAATCTTCCACCGAATGCGATTATCTTTTCCACGCAATGGGATTTCTTCGTGAGCGGTGCGTTCTATTATCAGCTTGTCGATCACGTCCGCCCGGATGTACTCGTGGTCGATAAAGCTATGCTTCGAGACCGTCCCTGGTATTATGCGGAGTTGGAAAAACGCGCGCCGGCGGTATTCGCCAAAGTAAAGCCGGAGGAAGAAGCCTTCCTTCGTTATCTCAATGCGTTTGTGAAGGGTGAACCGTTCGATCAAGCGGCGATCGCTCCGGCGTATGAGCGATTTACTTCCGCCCTCGTCGAGCGGAATCTCGACCGGCCCATTTTCGTCACGCAGGAAATGGTCGAGCAGCCGGACGAGCTCTTCGCGCCTAAAATGAAAGCGGTTCCCGCGGGAATCGCCTATCGCCTCGTGCCGCGAGACACCATTTTCGAAGCACAGCCGCCGAAGCTGATCTGGACCGATACACATTACCGCCTGCGCGATTATTACACCGACGAACTGCGCACACTTCAGGCGATGCCGCTCGCGACGTATGGCCAATTGGAGATGCGGCTCGGCAATAAAAATTTGGCGACGCAATTCTTCAATGCCGCGCTGACGTTTACTCCGGACTTGGACGCGAATTTGGATAATCTAAGCGAGCGCGACCGCGGCGTTGCCGAATCGACCAACGAGCAATTTGCGCGAATCGAGCAAGCGAGGGCGTCGCTGGGAAAATAATACTTTGTTGCGTGTGGGGCGGAATGGTATTTCGCTCCCTTTCGTATCATAGGGCCGAAATAACATTTCGGCCCACACCACTTTAGTTATGAGTTTTACACACCGAATCACCGAAGCGGATACTCATCGCATTGACCTGAGTGACATGGCCGGCCACATCGCACGGATGGGCGAGCATATCCGGGACGCCGTTAAGATCTTTTCGGCGGCTGCTCTTCTGCCGATGGAAAGCAAAGGGCCGATTATTATCCTCGGGATGGGCGGCTCGGCAATTGGCGGAGAGTTAGCCAAATGCTATCTTACGGGGAAATCCACGATGCCGATCATCGTGAATCGCGGCTACGATCTTCCCTCGTATGCAAAGGAAGACTCGTTCGTTATCGCGTCGAGCTATTCCGGCAATACCGAGGAAACGCTTTCGGCATTCGAGCAAGCCGTGGCGCGAAAGCTTCCCGTTGTGTGCATCACGACGGGCGGTAAGCTCGGCGAGCGAGCGAAACAACTTGGCTTGCCCGTGATTTCGCAGGTAGCCGGAATGCAGCCGCGAGCAGCGCTGGCCTATTCCTTCGTGCCGATTCTTCTTCTTCTCGAAAAGCTGGGTCGGGCTGGAAGCGGTCAGGCTGGAAGCACTGACCCACGCGATCTCGAGCGCGCTGCAACACTGCTCGACACGCTTGCGGAGCGATATGGCTATGGGCATCTCGACGATAATAATGCAGCCTTCAGACTCGCCGGTGAAATCGCGCACCGGATTCCGGTGATCTATGCAGCTTCGGATTTCGAAGCGGTGGCCCTGCGCTGGCGCGGGCAAATCCATGAAAATGCGAAGCACGTTGCCTTCAGTAATGTGCTGCCGGAGATGAATCATAACGAGTTGGAAGGATGGGCACACCCGATCGATCTCATTCAGCATTTTTCCGTTATTTTTCTTCGCTCACCCAAGGACGAGCACGAACGGGTAACGAGGCGGTTCGCTGCCATGCGGGAGGTGTTCCGCAGCAAGCAAGTCGATGTGATCGAACTTTCCGCCGAAGGCGAAACGCGACTGGAGCGCATGATGAGCCTTGTCGCGCTCGCCGATTGGACGAGCCTTTATCTCGCGCTTTTTGCCGGCATCGACCCGACGGCAATCCCCGCCATCGAGATGCTTAAACAGAAAATGGGCTGACGCGGGATTTCGTTCTTCACGCGCACCGCCCAGAAATTTCGTATTTTTGTGCTGACTGGCGGTCGGTAAATATCCCGATGCGGCAGAATTGTTCAATTTTAAAAGAATCTTATTCCATGATGAAGAACCTTGCAATCGGCCTTTTTCTCGTTTTTAGTATTGCCACCGCGCGGGCGCAAACGCCGGATAGCGTCTGGCATCTCGTAAATAGCGGGGTGCCGCTCCTTACCAATATGGCATGGCCATCGAATGACACGGGGTTTCTTCTCGGTGGCACCTCGGACTTCCGCCAAACGACCGATGGCGGTGAATCTTTCACCACGCATTCAAATCTTCCAAGCATCCTCACCAGCGTGTCCGAGATGTCCTGGCCCAGCGCAAAAACGGGATACATCGCTGGCACAGTGTATCCCGCTAAACCGGTCGTACTAAAATCCGTCGATGCGGGAAACACCTGGATTGAACAATATCCGGTCGATACAACCATCAGCCTGAGCCACATTGATTTTCCGGCGGTAAAAGTTGGCTATGCTTCGGGACTTCTTGCGGACGGATCGAAGAACTATATTTTAAATTCGACCGACAGCGGTAAGACCTGGCAGAGTGTGTATGAATCCGACAACCTGAGTTTTGGAAAACTCAGTTTCATCAATGCAAAAAACGGGATTGTTTTTGCTCAGGGAGCATCCGATCATATCGCTTATACCACCAATGGCGGGATTACCTTTGGTATTGTTCCTATCGGAAGCGATTCGGCGCTGAACTTTCTTCATTGGAATGCGGATGGATCGTGGCTGGCGGGCAGCGACAGCGTCTATCGTTCGACCGACTCCGGCAAAAGTTGGGTCAGTGTAATTCCCTACTCGACCGTTGGCGGTCCGGCTTATGTTGGGGCCTTTCATGACTCCCTCGGATTCGTATTCCGTGAGAATGCGCCGGTGGTACTCTTCACTCGCGACTATGGCGTTACCTGGAAATCCGATACGCTTCCACGAGTGGGGCAGGATTCGGTCCAGGCATTACAAGCTTCGATGCCTTCCGATTCGGTGGCATATTTGTTAGCCGTCGATCCCAGCACGACCACGAATGTTCTGATGAAAATCAAGATCCCGCGTCCAACGCCCAGCGGTGGCGGTGGAGTCGTTGCGATGGCTCCGAGCAACAACACTCAATTTTCCGCCGTTGCGGCAGGAAATTCGATCCTCTTTACAGCGAACTCCGCCGACCGCTCGCGCACGATCGACGTGATGGATATCTTGGGACGGGCCTGTACATCCGTCACGCTCCCGCCGGGCGCAACCACCTCTCAACTTCGATTGGGCGCGCTTCAGCCCGGAAGTTATTTCGCGCGTTTGGGAAGCGCGATCGTCAAATTCGCGGTTTGGAACTAAAAAACATCGTGATCAAATATCTCTTGCTGTGCTTCGGTCTTGCGCTGTGCACAAATGCCGCCAGCGCGCAAACCTGGGAGGTCGTGAATGCCGCCGTGCCGAGCGACACGGTGGTCTTCGCTTCCAACGATTCGGGTTATGCCTTCATGGGAGGCCGTCTCCTGAGGTCGGCGGATAGCGGGAAGCACTTCAACTCCGCCACAGTAAGCGGCTTCCCCTCCGGGGCGCTAATACTTAACGACGTGTGCTGGCCAACGTCACGCGACGGATATATGGCCTATAACGTGAGCGGTGCGACCACGCTCGTTCGCACGAACGATGCTGGCCAGAGTGTGATACTGTCCAGCGCACCCTCGAACCTCACGTTCTATGCTATTTCGTTTCCAACGCCTGCCGTTGGGTATGCAACAGGGGAATTTAATCCCACAGGCCAGGGCTACTTCGCGGCGAAGTCAACCGATAGCGGCTCGACCTGGAAGGTCATGACCAGCACCTCTTCTGCGGTCGGGGAAGTTTGTTTTAAAGATGCGTCGAATGGGATTTTCGTCGAATATGATAATGGCAACGTGCCACAAATCTTTTATACGTACGATGGCATGAACGATGTGCATCGGTCGAAAGATACCATTCCGTTTCTTGGTTCCGGCCAGCAGACCGGCTTTCTCCATTGGAATGACGATGGCTCCTGGATCGTCCAAAATCAGGGCATTGAACGTTCGAGCGATTCCGGCAAGAGTTGGACGAATGTCCTGCCGGATGCATCTGCGGACGTTTCCTACGGCGCGATCGAGACGGTTTGTTTCAGCGGCCCGCGAGGGTTCGCCTTCGCCGATAACTCCAACGTTTTTGAAACGACGGACTACGGAGCCAATTGGCAGGGGCCTACTTCGACCTCGCCGAATAGTACCGGCGTGGGAAGTTTTAGTTCCATGCCCAGTCCCACGGTGGCCTATGTATCGGGGTTGTCCTCCAATGGGTCCAGCAACGTGCTCCTGAAAATCGAACTTCCACCGTTACCCAGTGTGGTGCTCCCCGCTTCGCCAGCCGAAAACTTTCATGTTGCCTCGAATGGCGCCACTCTCTATTTTACGGCTGCCGCGGCCGCGGAACCTCGTAGCATTGAAATCCTCGATGTATTAGGCCGCGAATGCGCATCGCTGCCGCTTGCGGCTATGAGCGCACGGGCAGAACTCATCCCCGGCACGCTTCGGCCCGGAAGCTATTTCGCGCGATTGAATAATGCGGTGGTAAAATTCAGCGTGTGGCAATAGATCAATTCGACCGCAGCTTTTTGATCTCCTCCGTCAATACCGGCAGCACTTCGAAGGCATCCCCGACGACTCCATAATCGGCGATGGAAAAAATTGGGGCATTCTCGTCCTTATTGATCGCGACGATCGTTTTCGAACTGGACATTCCTGCCAGGTGCTGCACCGCGCCGGAAATTCCAACGGCGACGTAGAGCGTCGGGGAAACGGTCTTTCCGGTTTGGCCTACCTGCTCACTGTGCGGACGCCAGCCAGCATCTACGACGGCCCGCGAGGCGCCCGTTGCGCCACCAAAGGCCGCCGCGAGATTTTCGATAAGCGCCCAGTTCTCGGGCCCGCGCATTCCACGTCCCCCGGAAACGATAATATCCGCTTCGGCCACATCGAGCTTGCCTTGAGAGAGCACCAACTCTTTGGTATGCTCCCTAAAATCGGAATCGTCAAAATGGACGGTGATGGGCGTAGTGGAAGGAGTTCCGGATGGCGTTTCCTCGAATGACTTCCAGAGGTTGGGCCTCGTCGAAAAAACTTTTATTGGCGTGGTGACCCGCACATTCATCTGCGCTTTGCCGGCATAGACGGGATGCGTGGCAACGATCTCGCCGGAAGTATTCGCGAAGGCGGTAACGTCCGGCACGTAGCCCGCTTCGAGAAGAATCGCGACGCGCGGAGCGAGGTCCTTGCCGCGCCCCGTCGCGCCGGTGATGACGATGTCCGCCTTGGCCTGTTTCGCTATTTCCGCGAGCGCCTTCGCGGTCGCATGAGAAGAGTATTGTTCGAGCCGAGGATCGCTTGCGATAAAAACCGCACTAACATTCAGTGTTTTCGCCCGATCGGCGAGCGGCGCAGCATTCGCGCTGACAATAGCCACCATCACCGTTCCGCCAAGCGCATGGGCCGCGCCAACTGCTTCGAGCGATGGTTTCCGAATTTGGCCGTTTCGTTCTTCGAGATAGACTAAGATGTTCATTCAAGTGTAGCCGTGACATTTTGGCCACGGTTTATGATGTCTTGTTTCGCCGTGACCAGAAGGTCGCGGCTTCAAATGCTTTTATATGACCTTTGCTTCTTCGTGTAGTAGCCGGGCAAGTTCACGCGCGGAGTGCCCGGCTTCGCCGTCGGATTTCAAAATCTTATGTGCCCGCGCCTTTTCGGCCTTTGTCATTTGAACGACTTCCGTTCGCGTCGCTCCAGGCGTGCCTTGAATTTCCTGAATCGGCTTTTGCTTGGCTTTCATGATATTAGGCAGCGAGGGATAGCGCGGATCGTTCAATCCCTTTTGCGCAGCAACGATGCACGGCATCGCAAGCTCGATCACCTCGCGGCCGCCTTCGATTTCCTTTTCGGCTATGGCCGTACTTCCTTCGACGGCGAGGCTGACCACGACGGTCGCCGCAGGAAGGCCGAGCAATTCCGAAAGCATCGGCGCGATTTCCATTCCATCGAAATCAATCGACTGCTTGCCCAGCAAAATGAGATCGGGATTTAGCGGTTTGATCGCCGCGGCGAGCATCGCGGCTACTTGGAACGAATCGCTTTTTTCACCTGTGACCAGAATTCCCTTATCGGCGCCCATGGCGAGCGCCTGACGAATCGCGTCCTTCGCTTGCGCGGAGCCGGCGGAGATAACCGTCACCTCGCCTTTATGCTTGTCGCGAAGGCGGAGCGCCTCTTCGACGGCGAATTCGTCATACGGATTGAGGATAAATTTTACGCCCGCCGGGTCCATCGACTTACCATCGGGTCCGACGAGGACCCGTGTAGTGGTATCCGGCACAAGGCTAACGCAAACGAGTATGTTCATAAATCAGTCAGCTAACGATAAAGGACCTCGCCTCATCCACTCCCTCGTTCATGGCCTCGACTTCGAGATTACCGTAGGGTGTGATAAAATGTGGCGCGTCTTTATGAGCGGCGGTCTTAAACACCAGGCGACGGTTCAAGATTTCAAAGATATCTTTCGAAAGCAATAACTTCGCAATCGGTTTTTCCCGCTCGAAGAGATAACGCGCCTGCGCATAGATGGCGCTCTTGATCGTCTCGAACGAAATATCCTCTTCAGAAAGCTGGACGCGGACGAGGTCGGCTGGTGCGGAATCCATTTGCGGAGCAGATGGAGAAACGGGCTGAGAATCAAGTGGCATGAGTAAGAGAAACAGCGTAGTGGGAAATCAGTTGCCGGCGTAGGCCAACTGGCCGGCGTAAAGGAGCGTCTGGTATCGCATTTCAATTTTGCCATTCACAGCATTTCGGTCAAAGATTTCGCGAAGGCGAAGAAGCATCGGTTCGTAATTCGGAGCTTCAGGATTCGGTACGTAAGACGAAGAGAGTAGTCTCCCCTCGAGTGACTCATAATCGAGCACTTGCACATTATCGAATCTCCGCTCAACGATCGTATGGGTGCGCAATATATCCACCGTTCGTTTCCCATTGGAGGAGGCGATGTTGGAATCGGGCGAGGATCGAATCACCACATTCCTGTGATTGATCTCAACATAATCGGTCCCGAAGTCTAATAGTAACTTCTCGTACTCACGGAGAAATGGTGTGGTATCGGTCTCACGGTCGTTCCATAAAATCACTACCGACCCGCCGGGTCGAAGTGTTCTTCCAAATTCCTTCCTTGCGCGGTCCACGTCGAACCAATGTAATGCCTGGCCAGCAATAATGTAATCGACCGAACGATCAGGAAGCGTCGTCTCCTCCGCCGTGCCCGCCACGCTTCGAAAATTCTTATAGGTCGAAAGATACTCTTCGCCGGCCTCGCGCATGGCCTTATTCGGCTCGATGCCATAAACGAAATTTCCAGACTCGAGGAATAGCTCGCTCGATATTCCCGTGCCCGAACCAACATCGGCAATCACATGGCTCACTCGAAGCCCGGTCTGCTCCCTCAGCGCCTGAATGACCGCGTTCGGATAATGCGGTCGGTATTTTCGATACGCGTCCACGCGGGAGGTAAATCGCTCGGTAGCAGCAGTGTGCATCGAGGAATATTACGCTTTCAAAAAGAAGCTGTTTCGTAATTTGAGATAAATAGGTTTTGGCTGCCGTAATTTTGCATTCGTGAAAAAAAAGAAAACCATCCCCGGTTGGACAACAACGGCGAAAAAGACGATTGCGGAAAACCCATTCCTTAGACTCGAGGAGGATCGCCGTGAGGAAGAAGGCACGGGCCGGCACGGATATTTTTTCATTGTCGATACGCCGGATTGGGTGAATGTCATCGCCATCACGGAGGAGCAGGAGATCGTGCTAATCGAACAATTCCGTCATGGCAGCGAGCGAGTCGAGCTGGAAATTCCGGGCGGCATTATCGACGAGGGTGAAGAACCCGCGACGGCCGCGCTCCGGGAATTACTCGAAGAAACCGGATACGAACGAACGGACCGTAGCGAGTTCAAAATAATTGGCGAAGTGCTACCTAATCCGGCTTTCATGCGAAATAAGTGCTACACCTATCTTCTGACCAACGCGCGGCTTACGGGCAAAACTGAATTCGATGAGTACGAAAAAATCCGCATTCGCCTTGTTCCACGCGGCGAGATCGAGCGCCTGATTACCGCCGGAGAAATCCAACATTCGCTCATTATCGCTGCTTTTTACTTCTTGCGGCTCGCGGGCTAAAGGCTGCGGCTGCCGGCATCCCTTGCACACCGTCACGAAATTACGGAAAATAAGAATGCCTCACCCTCCGGGAAAGCAAGCGCTTTAGTACTCCCTAGACGACGAGTGAGGCATTTATCGAACCACGGGCTGTTACGCCGGGGCCCGGTAGTATTGCAGGATAAAAGTATCCCGGACGATCAAAGGAAAGGGCCCGGAACACACCACGGCGACCGAATAAATTCGTCTCCGCATGATTGATATTACATAACCATCAAGAAACAATCCCTTCCCCTGCAAATTATTTTCAAAAATGCAAAGAATTCACGAGACACAGCACGTTTCATGAAAACACGACTTATTAGATAACTTTCTCTTTACGCATCCCGGAAGGCGCGCGATCGGGTTTTCGGGGATCGTGAATCGGGCCGCGCTCTTCGACCGGCAGTTTGAGCGATTCCGAGAAGATCAATTTCTTTTTAATCACCGTCTGCTCGAGGACAGGCACGAGCGGCACCGAATCGATCTGACTCGCGGCGAGAATATCTGCTTCAAAGCCAAGTTCGATCAAGTTTCGGCCATGGTCCGATTCGATCAGCGTCTTGTATATATCGGAGCCATATTGTCGGCTGACCGAAAGTGCCGCTCGGGCGCTATCGGAGAGGTGATGTTGGAGCCCATCCTCGCGCGCCGGCGCAAAACGGCTCTGAAGCCGCGTAATGAGCATTCCCGCGCAGGTAGCATCCTCCAAGGAGAATTCTTCCTCACGTCCGCTGCAAAGAATGATGAGATGCTCGGATGCAATGCCTTCGATCGTAGCCAGCGCCTCGATCGTCGCGGAAAGGTTTACGAAACTCGATACCAGGCATTGGCGGGCGTATTTTGCTTTCGTGAGCGCCACGGCGCCGTTCGTCGTCGTCAGAATAAGCGCCTTGCCCTTGACCGATTCTTCTGTATATTCGAATGGGGAATTCCCAAGCTGAAAGCCCTCGATCCGCTTACCGCCGCGCTCGCCGCAGAGGATCGTCGAGGTAGAATGCAGGTTGCCGACGATCTTCATCGCCTGCTCGACCGAGGCGACGGGGATGATCTCGCGAGCGCCCGCGCGCATCGCGTAGGTAATCGTCGTCGAGGCGCGGAGCACATCGATGACGACCACGATCTTATCGCGCAGCTCGAGCTCGTCGAGATGATTCGGAGAAAAATAAACGGTTATTTGCACGGATATAACGATTGGTGAATCGGCAGCAGTTAGCTCCACAATGGAGCCTCGGTCCGAAGCAGCGAGCCTGTAACCCGGAAGATTCAAGAAAATCTCCCTTAATTACGAGAACGTTATTGGAACGTTACCGCAAAACGAGATTTATCGAGTGGTGAAATCGAGAAGTCGAAGGGCAATCCAAATTCCGGGCCAGGAAAAATGAAGGATGAGCAAGATCCCATTTGAACGAGCGATTCCACTTTCATCCCCATTCTTATGACTCTGCTTCAAGCCCGGTATTCTTCCATGAGCTTCCGCGCGATGACCAATCGCTGGATCTCACTCGTTCCTTCGCCGATGGTGAGCAGCTTCGAATCGCGCCAGAATTTTTCGACCGGATATTCCTTGATGTAGCCATAGCCGCCGTGAATTTGCACGGCCTCTTCGGAAACCTGAACCGACGCCTCGCTCGCGAACAGCTTTGCAATGCTCGCTGCCTTCGAAAAGGAGTGCCCGTTATCGCGCAGCCAGGCGGATTTCATCGTGAGCAGCCGTGCGGCCTCGATCTTCATCGCCATTTCCGCGAGTTTAAATTGCGTGGCTTGTTGATTCGCGATCGGTTTGCCAAATTGCTCGCGCACCTGCGCGTATTGAATAGCCGCTTCGAATGCCCCCTGCGCGGTGCCGACGGCAAGCGCGGCGATCGAAATGCGTCCGCCATCCAATATCTGCAGCGCCTGCACGAATCCCTCGCCTTCCTGCCCTATCAAATGCTCCTTGGGCACGCGCACGTTTTCCATCACAAGGCTGGAGGTATCGGAGCAGCGCATGCCCGTCTTGTTTTCTTTTTTCGAGGCGTGAAATCCAGGCATCGACTTATCGAGCACGAAGGAGGAAATCCCGCGAGCGCCCTGCGAGCGGTCGGTCACCGCCATGATGACCGTTGTATCGCCGACGGTTCCGTGCGTTATGAAATTCTTAGAACCATTGATGATATACGAATTGCCATCGCGAACGGCCGTCGTGCGCGTGCCGCCAGCGTCCGAGCCGGCGGAAGGCTCCGTAAGTCCCCATGCGCCCAGAACATCGCCGCGCGCGAGGGCGGGAATATATTTCTGGCGAATTTCATCCGAAGCAAATTTATAAATATGACTTGAACACAGCCCGTTATGCGCCGCGACCGAAAGCGCGACGGCCGGATCGACGCGAGCGATCTCCTCGATGATGATCGCATTCTCCGTCGCGCCTAATCCCGCGCCGCCAAGCTCGGTGGGCATGAGCGTGCCCAAAAATCCGAGTTCGCCCATCTTGCGAAAGGCGTCCATCGGGAAGGTCTGCGTTTCGTCCCATTCGAGCCGATGCGGTTTGAGTTCGGTTTCGGCAAAATCGCGCGCCAAGTCGCGGATGGCTTGCTGGTCGTCCGTTAACGAGAAATCCAGCGCTTCGAGAGAGAGGGTGTCTGTCATGCGGGCACGAGAACATGCCGCGCGCGGGGACGGTTCGAAAAATAAGGAGAGAGAGAACCTCAAAGAGTGTAACTTTCCGTATATGAAAGTGTTCACATACTCCCATGAAATTCGGCAACACGCTGCCTTTTATTATTCTTTCGGTACTGGGTCTGAATTGTGCTCCCGCGAATGGTCCACTGCCAGCCCAGCAAGTGATTATGCCGCTTGCCGTTGGGAACGAATGGATCGGCCGAGTGAACCGATATGATTCACATGCAAAGCTTGACTCCACATGGCTCGATACCCTCCGCGTTTTAAGAAGTGAGGTCACTGGTGGAGAGACGTGGTACTATGCGAATACTCCGGTGATCTATGGGCCGGACACCCTCCACGCTTGGTTTACGAATCGGCCAGATGGGCTCTATACTCGCGACCTCGATGCTTACCCCGAGGATCACGGCAAAACATATCGCTCCGCGAAATATCCCGCGCGATCCGGTGATATTTGCGCGACCTTCGACAGTACCTTCGACACATTGGGCAATGGATTACACGACGGAGTCTCCGTTGACACGACGAATTGGCGGTTCAATGCTCCGGCCGGAATTTTTAATTGCTATGTTTACAGAGAGTTTTATTATAGGCGAGATGATGATGAAATCGTGAGCGCCTATGCGCCTGGGAAGTACCTTGCACCGCGCGTCGGGCTAATCGCATTCGGATATTTTCAAGCAGATGGAAGCCATGACTCGGCTTCAGGCGGAGATCATACGTGGCAATTGGTCCGCGCAATCTTGCACTAAATCAAGCATGGCTGCGTACCTTCGGGAGTACTCAGGCTTCCCCCGGCAATTCCGCAAGGCTTTCCTTTATCACATCGAGCGCCTCGCCCACCTAGACTTCTTTATTCTCCATCTCGAACGTCTTTATTCGCCATCGAGCGGAAAGAGAATGCCGGCGGCTAAGCGGATGTCGCCGGATTTAATGCTTGAGGGCTGGTAATAATAAGTTTCGGGTTTGGAAATATTTACCAAGCCAAGTGCATAAGCAGCATCGATGAAAAGAATTTGGCCTATGCTCAACTTCATTGAAAGGCCTGCTCCGAGGACTGCCGAGATGTCTGGTGATCTTACTGCCGAGGCCGGTATCGATCCATCAGGATTAACTAAATCCGCTATTCCATCAAAGTCATGGTAGGAGCCAGACAAGAAAATTCCGAAGCTGGGCCCTGCGAAAACAAAAGGCCTAAGATTCCCAGTGCCGACGTTTGCTTTAATGAGAATCGGAATTTCAAGATAATTATAGGTATCGTTCCATGAAGCAAGAATGGATTTTTTAGTGTACCTTCCTTTCTGGTCATATAGTATTTGCCCACTTAATGACCATATATCGTTCAATTGATAATCGAGCTGAGCACCAGCCACAATTCCAACGTTAATGTCATTAGAAGTACCAGAAGAAGTACCAGATGGATACCAATTGGTGCTGATCGATTGGCTTGCCAGGTTCGCGCCCACTCGTGCGCCGAGATAGAGATGCTGCGCCTTGGCGTTCCTTGCAAAGAACATGAAAAAACTCAAAACGACTAACGAGCACAGTAGTTTTTTCATAAATTATGATTGGTAAAAAAATATGACAATGGAATGAATGCCTACAAATATAGGACCAATTCGGAACGTCCCGCGACAAATGGAACCTGCGCCGGAAGTGTTATGCTAATTGTGGAATCCAAAACTTCATTCGATAGCCAGCGCCGCGCCATCTTCTTCGACCGCGATGGCGTCATCAACGCGCGCATCCTTGGCGGCTACGTGCGGCACTGGAACGAATTCGAGCTGTTACCGGGCGTTGTCGAAACGCTGCGTGAGGTGAAGCGACGCCGGTATCTCGCAATTATCGTTACGAACCAGCGCGGCGTGGGATTGTCCATTATGACTCAAGAAGAGCTAAACGCAGTCCATGAAGAACTGCAGCGCGCGATGGAGCGCGAAGCCGGAGTTCGCTTCGACGATATTATTTTCTGCACCGATGCCGATACATCTTCCGGCCGCCGCAAGCCCTCGCCCGCCATGCTCTTAGAAGCCCAGGAAAAATGGAATATCGATCTCGCGAATAGCTGGATGATCGGCGATTCCATGTCCGACATCGAAGCCGGCCAGCGCGCCGGAACGAAAACCGCCTATCTCGTCACCCAACATTCCGAAGAGATTCCGAAGGCGACGAAAATCATCCATCGATTGACGGATATTCTCCCTCATTTATAATCGACAGGCCGTGTACGGGCAAGCTCTGCTTGCCCGACCTACAATGCAAACAGAACTTGCATCTACACGCGCGTGCCTTCTACGTCAGTTTCGCTCCAATCAGCGTCATAAATTCGGCGCGGGTCTGGGGTTGTTTGAAGGCGCCAAGCATGGCGGATGTCGTCGTTACGGAATTTTGTTTTTGCACACCGCGCATCATCATGCAAAGATGCCGGGCTTCGCAAACGACGGCGACGCCAACAGGATCGAGATACTGAACGATCGTGTCCGCGATCTGGCGCGTCATCCGTTCCTGTACCTGCAATCGTCGCGCGAATGCTTCGACGATGCGCGGCAATTTCGAGAGGCCGACGATCTTTCCGTTCGGAATATAGGCAATGTGCGCGCGGCCATAAAACGGCAGCAAATGGTGCTCGCACATGGAGAAAAAGTCGATGTCTTTCACGACCACCATCTCATCGTACTTCTCTTCGAAGATCGCGCCGTTCAGGATTTTCTCCATGTTCGCCGTGTAGCCGCTCGTAAGAAATTCCCACGAGAGCGCGACGCGGTGCGGCGTGCGGAGCAGCCCCACGCGCTGCGGGTCCTCCGCGATCTCTTCGAGCAGCGTGCGCGTGGCGTTTCGCATGCGTGCGTTCGAATCCACTTCGTCCTCCGCCGGACCAAGCGTGCAGGGCGAGGCAAGCAATTCCTCGCGATCATTCGAGGAAAGGCGCTGGAGTTCTATCGTTCGTTCCGGAAGCGTCCTGACTAGGGCCATGGTTCTATAAAGATTTGAGGCTCGTAGGGACGTATAACGCACGTCCAACAGTCCTCGATTTTTTTTGCGACGAAAGGGACGTGCGCAACACGTCCCTACGATCTTTTAATTCCCAAAGTATTCCGCAAAATTATTATCGCTCTCCGCCACGCGAATTTTATAGAGCTTGCCATCGCCGATCTTCGGTTCGAGCAGCCGCCAAAAAACGAGAGCAATGTTCTCCGCCGTGGGAATGATTCCGGAAAGCTCCGCCACGTCGTAATTCAAGTGCTTGTGATCGACTTTTGCGAGAATTTCTCTCTCGATCAGTTCGCCCAGCTTTTTTAGATCGATCACATAGCCGGTCTTGGGATCGGGTTCGCCGGCGACGGTCACTTCGATCGTGTAGTTATGCCCATGACCGCGCGGGTTGTTGCATTTATCGAAGACGCGCTCGTTCTCTTCTTCCGAGAATTCCGGATTGAAGAGCCGATGCGCCGCCGAAAAATGCGCTTTGCGGGTGACATAAACCATAGTAATTGCGAATTACGAATGATTAGAGAAGTAGTTACTTCCCAAGCACGACCATCGTTTTCTCGATTCGCACCGGGCTTGCCGGACCGGTCCACGTTGTGATATAGCGATACGCACCGCTCGGAAGCGCGCTTGCATCAATCGCGATTGTTTGCGTACCAACGGCAACATCGGCGTCGAATGGCGTCAGAACTTTCATTCCCAACGCATTATAAACTTCGATCGCTACGTGTCCGGCCGTGCGAACATCAACGGTAACCGAGCTCTCGCGCGAGAACGGATTCGGATTATTTTGCGCCACGGCAATCGCCGCGGGACTGTACACCACCCGGTTATTCGTGTCGCACTGCTCGATTTGGATCAGACCGTCGGATGCGGTCGAAAGCGTGGCGAGCGAAGTTCCAAAGGAGGCGTTTACGAGATGAATAGATGCCGTGTTCGCGGTCGGCTCTAATATTTCGAATGGAAGCTCGGCAACAATCGGCGTTCCGGTTAGCGGCGCGGAATAGGTCGCGGTAATTTCTTTATCGCCGATCGAATAGGTCTTTACCGAATAGGTTGCCGTTGTCGAGAGCGGATGCGCGGGAATGATTCCGAAGGTAACCGGCGCGACCGGCGATTTCAGATCGAGCTGCATCGGGTTGAACGTCACGCGGAACGTGAGCGAAATGATGGCGGCGGATGTAATATCGTTCAGCGTCCGTACCGGCACGTCCACGATTTGCCCCGGCCTTCCCGCAATCGTATCGACGGCAAGCTCGACGCCAACCGCACTCCCCTTCCCAATTCCCGAAAGCGCGGCAACGGAAACCGTGTCGGTTCCGCTCACGATCTTTAGTTCTGCCGAGTCCGGCCCGCCGCGTCGTGGCTTGTAACGAACGCAAATCGTTGCGATGATCCCATCCGAGTCCGCAGGTCCAGCGGAATTGGAAACAATTGCGAATTCTCCCGAAAGGCCGCCAACGATGATCGTCGAATCTATCGCTATCGGAATGCACGAATAATTCGTGATATTGATGCACTTTGTCGCGCTCGAACTATCGACGTTCGTCGTGTCGAAGGTGACGATCGAATCGAGCGACGTGATCTTGGGCGCCGTCGTGACATTGCCGGTGATCGGCAGGCTCACCGGCGTTCCGCCGCGCCATGCGATTTTAAGGGTTCCCAAGATCGCGCCGTAATTCGAAGCGGGAATAATTAGTACGACAGAATCCCCTACGCCCGGCGCAAGCGACGTTGGCGGAATGTGGACAATCGTTGCCACATTATTCGGAACAACCGTTGCCGTAAGGCTATCGAGCGTGCCCGTGCCGGTATTTCGAATCATGATCGTTACCGTCGTATCTCCCTTCTCGATGCATCCCAGATTGATGGCGCCCGAAGTCGAGAGCACACCCTCGGTGCCATTGCCGAGCAGCGTGAAGTTTGGGCTGACACCCGCGCGTGCCGTGTCGAGCCGCGTGGTTTCCTGATATTGGATGGTATCCGTCGGACAGAACTGGAACTTTACCGAATCGCTCGCGCCCGGAGCCAGCACAAGCGGCGTGGGACCAAGATAGGAAAACGGCGGGAGTAAATTCACCGCAGTGTCCAGAACAAGCGTATCCGTTCCGATATTGGTTACCAGGATACTGGTATCGACGCAGCCGCCGGTCGGCACCGAGTGGAAGTCGATGGTATTGGGGATGGAAAGAATTCCCATTCCACTGTGGCCGAGAAGAAGGACCGTTTGCGAATCGGGAATATCCGTCGTGGTCCCAAGATACGCCTGAGCTGCGCCGGTATCCAAAGCGCAATATCGTATTGTAACGAAAACACTGCTGTCCGCTTGCAGAACGAATGGCGTTGGCGGCGAGATCAGCGTAAAATTATTAGATCCCACGATGGACGCGTTCGTAACAATCATCGAATCATTGCCAGTATTCACTGCATAAAATCCCGAGTCCTTGCAATCGCCCAAATGCACAAGACCGAAATCCAGCACAGCCGGAAGCGAGAGCACGCCAATTTTTCCGCTGCCGATAAGCGTCAGCAGATTCGGACTTTCCGGCGCATTACTGACGATCGTATCGACAGTCGTTACCGTAAACGTATCGCTCGGGCAAAATTCGAGGTGAATCTCCGCATTCCCTCCTGGTGGAACTATAATAGGCGTCGTATCCAAAATTTTAAAATGGATGGGATCACCCAGCGACTCGCGCGTAATTTCGAGCGCGCTCGTCCCGGTGTTTGTAACGAGAGCAAACGTGTCTTTGCAATCGCCAAGATGCACGCGGCCAAAATCGAGAGTGTCTGGAATCAGAATTGCGTGAGGCTGGATGCCGCAGCCTGTAAGTGCCACCGTCGAATCTCCGGCATTCGAATAGATTTCGAGCACAGAAGCGATCGGGCATTTCACCGAATCGGGGCAAAACGAAAGAACAACGTTGAGCGTGTCGCCGGGAGGAAGGCTGTCTCGGCCTGGAGTCTTGATCTTATAGTCCGTTATCGCCGGATTTAGCACAAGGGAATCGATAATAAGATTGGAGCGGCCTGTGGAATAAATTTCGATCGTCGTATCGTTCGAGCACGAATCGACAAGCACATTGCCGAAGTTTATCGTATCCAGACTCACGAGCATCTTCGGTGGGCCAACCACTTTTGAAATAATTCCACTCGTGTGGGACATAACGGCCGGCGGAATATACGCATACGCCGTGGAACTTCCGCTCTCGTCCTGAACGGCCACGACGTACACTTCCGAATCGGAAGAGAATGGAGAATTTGTAAATACGGCACTCCATTGTGCAGTGTGGCTTTTGGGATCGGAAGTGGGCGTCACGAGCGTGTCATGCCAGATCGGCGAACTGGGCCACGCCCAATGCACTTCAATGGGGAGCGGGTTGCTCGGAACGCCGTCCCATTGTTCGGCATAACCGTGTACGAAAACCGAATCGGGCGTGGAGGTAACGCGCTGGATGGAGGGGCCTACGAAATCGACTGAGTTGACGAAGAAGGGCATTGTGGAACTCTCGGATGCGAAGCCGTTAATGCGAATTCGTCCAAAGCCACCATTTCCACCATTTTTTTGCCCAGAGCCGCCCGCGCCGCCATTCTCGGAAATTGAGACTGTGGAGCCGATCACAATGGAATCGCGCGCGCCGATGGAAATCGCGCCGCCCGCTCCGCCGCCGCCGCCGGACGCCGGAAATGTGGAGTTAACCGCATTCGACCCATTTCCTCCATTTGCGGAAATTCCCCCACTTGGCAACGTGAAACTGGCGAAGCTCGTAAGCTCGATCGCGCCTCCTCCTCCGCCCCCCGAACCGCCTTTCGTGCTCGGACTGATGAAAGAGCTATACGTAGAATTTCCCGCGCCGCCGCCAGAGCCTCCCGGCAAAGGAACGAGCATCGAGTTCCCATTCGCCTGCCCGGCATTATTACCGGAACCTCCTCCGGCCACGCCTGCCGCGCCAAACCCGCCACCGCCACCGCCATAATTCGTACTATATAACGGCGGGCCGCTGCTGCCGCCCGCAGAGCCACCGCCATATCCGCCCGAAGGACTATTGCTCGGCCCACCATTCGTTCCGCTGGTTCCAAAGGGAAGTCCCGTACCGCCGCCGCCGCCATCATCGCCGCCGCTGCCATGTTCGAACTCGCCGTTGCCGCCGGCCACGCCATTAAAACTTTGTCCGCCGGTCGGGGAAGTGCTCGGCAATCCTGTTCCGGCTACGACCGACCCATTCGAGTTATTGTTATCCCCGCCGCCGCCGGTATAGCCATCGCCGCCGGAACCGGGATACCCGCTTCCACCGCCGCCGCCTCCGGGACCACCGGGAGGGCCGCCCGCGCCGATTATCCCGGAAAAACCCGATGCATTGAGCGTCGCATTGATGAGGCGGATAGGCCCCAGGGAGAGTATTCGAAGCGGGAGATAGCTCTGATTACCCGGAGTCGTTGGGTCGGGATCGGTCGTGGGAATGTAGTAGGTTCCGTTTTCGAGCGTCATCGAATCGACGACCATTGTGTTCCTCTTGGTCCGTGACGCGCCGAGCAGAATGCCGCCGTTCACTTGCGTCCCAAAATCGAACGGCGCAACAACATCGAAGCTATCGACCGCGCTCGCTTGGCCATTTACGACGACCTGAAAATATACCTCATGCGGAAGCGGCTTGGCATTCGGCTCGATCATAATCATCTGCTGAATGAGCCGGCCATTCCAACTTACGATCGAAGGACCGAGCCGCACGAACGCCGAGTCGCTCGCGCGCGCAAGTTTAACCAGCGAACCATCCGTATAGACCTGATCGCCGCCGAAATCCCCCTGCATGCTCGCGGGCGCGACAATCTCGACCGCCACGCACATCCCCGGCGCCCCGGCATCGGGAGTGATGTAGGAAATAATGGGCTGGGCGAGCACCGGCCTGGCTGCTAATGCAAAAAGAAAAACGAGACCGATGAGCGCGCAGCGTTTCATTCCACGGTTACAGCGAAAATAGTTCTTGCAATTCCACGGAAAATTCCGGTAGCACCGAGGATGTTGCGCGTCCTGCGGATGATGGGTCATTCTTTTGCTTGCCGAGATAGAACGTCTCGAAGCCGCGCGGGGAATTTAAGAAGCATTCGACGGTCTTATCCATCGGATCGACGATCCAATATTCTTTGACGCCGATTTGCTGATATACGTCCTTCTTGTGCTTCAAATCGTAGTATCCGGTCGAAGGCGAAAGGATTTCGATAACAAGATCGGGCGCGCCATGCACGCCATCGGATTTGACAATGCCGAGATTATCGCGCCGAATAAAAAGAATATCGGGCTGATAGACATCGTATCGAGTTGCATGAACGTCGTAGGGAGCCACATAGACCTTGCCCAGACTTTTGGCGCGGACTAAGGAACCCAATTTTTCGATAAGATAGACTACGATGTCTTGATGTTCGGATGAAGGTGCTGGCGCCATTATTAATTCGCCGTCGATCAGCTCATAGCGTTCCTTGCTATCGGGAAGCTTCGCATAATCGGCGGCGGTTTTCCGCTCTTTTTCAGTAGTAAGCATAGTGTCCTCTCGAATGTAGTGGAACCCGCATTCCTGACTCTTAATTCTTTCCCCTAACAAGCTCTGATTAAAACTACCTGTCATTCTGAGCGGAGTTCGTCCGACCGAAGGGAGGACGAACGTAGCAAAGAATCTCTCGTAGTGCAAGAGATTCTTCGACTCCGCAAATCTCCGTCCGTTTGGGGCGGACGGAGATTTGCTCCGCTCAGAATGACATGCTAATCGAATCAGAATTCTTCATTCTTAATTACTGTATCGGTTTCTGCAATTCCACAAATACCGTGCGCGAAAGGAAGCGGCCTTCCGGCAGCCGGTTATCTACGAGATCGGTCTGGCCATCACCCTGTGTCTCGAACGTAACGGATGCGGCTTGCGGGCCAAGCGATGCCTTTAATGCCGCCGCGACCGCAGAAGCGCGGGCTTCGGAAAGCTGAAGGTTATGCGCGCTCTCGCCCGTCACGTCCGTGTAGCCTTTGATGACGATGCGCGTGTTCGGCACCACGGACTTCGCGATTTCCGCGATGACGCGCTGCGAACGGTCGTTCAAATCCGATTTATCGAACGCGAAGGTGATGAGGTTGTAATCCTCGATGATTTTGTCATGTACGCGCTCCTCGCGCTTCTTGCGAATGGTGAGGAGTTCGACGTGCGCGGTGTCCGAAGCTTCGTAGGTTCCGCCGATGGAATCGGTCAGGTGCATCGTGGCGACAAGCGGCGTATCGGTGCGCGGCAACTCGTCCGGATTCGGCCTCCATTGTACCATCGCTCCGGGCGCGCGATAGGACGTGAGCACGCGATCGCCCTGCTTTAAGGCCAGCGTGCTTTCGGCAAGCGTGACACGAGAAGAATAGGTCGCACGCAATCGAATGACCGGCGGATTCATCGTCCGATCAATAGTTTGTACGGTGAGCGGATCTAAGAAAGCGGGATCGCTCGATGTAATTTCGACGCGCTGGTTCTCCTCCGCGCCGGTGGGCGATGCGGCGGGGGATGGATTTTGCGGAAGCGATTCGGCCTTTACCGCGATCCGATTCGGATCGATCTTCCAGATATTCACGAAATAATCGCGGACGCTTTTCGCGCGCTCTGTGGCGATGGCGGTATCCGAGTCTTCCGCGCCCACGCCGGAATTCGTGCCGGTGAGTGTAACGGCGATGGAAGGGTTATCCGCCAGGCGCTTGCCCAGGATATTCAGTTCGTCGTGATAAATTTGGAGCGTGCTTTGGCCGGAAAGTTTCGTAATGTCGAACGCGCGGGCGGCTTCCGGCGAATCGAAGAGATGATAGCGCGAGGGAATCCGAGAGCTGTCGTTCGGGAAGAAAATATAATTTAACGTCGGGAATGCTTCCCGTTTCAAAAATTCCTCGATGCGAATTTGCGGATCGGGAATTTCCACTTCGTTGCCCAAGCTATCGCGGACTACGCCGGATATTTTCACGCTGGCCGCAAGCGCGCTAACTGGCGCTTCTGGCGGCGGCGGCGGCGGCGCGAGCACTTCCATCTTCGGCTCCGGCGCGATATTGAACTTGATCGCCGCGCCCAGCGCCACGGACCAGACGCGCCACGGATAATCGGAGCGGATGCTCGTGATCGGAGCCGTTACGCTTAGCTCCGGAGCAAGTACGACTTTGGGAGAGAGCGGCACGTCGAGCGATGCGCCGAGCGTCGCGGTGAAGAGTACGCTGGCGCTGTTCGGAATTTGCCCGCTGGCGACCGTTCGAGATTGCGTGTGCGTATCCCAAAAAACGGCTTCGGATGGGCTGGTTATGACTTCCGAAACATTCCACGTCCGGCGCAAGAGAAATCCTACGCTCGGGCCGCCAAAGAGGAAGAGCCGCGCCGTCATCGGGTACTTCACGAACAAATCTGCGCCGAGTGAAACCAATGTGGCATCGAGCTGCGAAATTTGCGTAACGGGAATAAGTGAGCTATCGATTGGACTGCGGAAGTTCGCTGCGTCCGCCGAGGGCGTGGTGATCAGGCCGCCAACATCCGCGAGATGCAATCGCGGCGCGATCCAAAGCGAATGCGCGGGATCGCCCAGCGGCATTTCGAAGAGCAGGAATCCGCTCGGAAGAATGCTCGTGCCGCTGCGAAACACGCCGCAAAGCGTATCCGCGCGATAAACCGGCACGCCCAAAACATGCTCGTTAAAAGCGCCCGAGATTCCGCCGCCGACATACATAGGCGGAGTCTGGGCCACGGCGGGCGCGGCCCACGCGAGGGTTAGCCACACTGCGGAAAAGAAAAAAAATGAAGGGAAAGCGCGCCTCATGCTTTCCGTA
>VFSW01002476.1_pt1 | contig 27901 bp, 24 predicted proteins | sample 5358111 | NCBI WGS metagenome assembly VFSW01 (sample SAMN11554181, study PRJNA540505) | mine drainage metagenome | isolation source: sediment from site ElyBrook_90M | place: USA: Ely Copper Mine, Vershire, VT | collected 2017 | reverse complement strand
CGCTATACACGCAGGAATGTCGGCAGTGCAAATCCTGCTTGTCGCGCAAGACCAATCTCTGCACCGCGATCCGCAGCACCCAAGGCAAGGGCGTGATGCCCGATGGCACCAGCCGGTTTTCCTGCGATGGCGAGCCGGTGATGCATTATATGGGCTGCTCGACCTTCGCCAATCATACCGTGCTGCCCGAGATTGCCTTGGCGAAGGTGCGCAAGGACGCACCGTTCGACAAGATTTGTTATATTGGCTGCGGTGTCACCACCGGCATCGGTGCTGTGATCAACACCGCCAATGTGCGGCCCGGCGATAATGTGGTGGTGTTTGGCCTTGGTGGTATTGGGTTGAATGTGGTGCAAGGGGCGCGGATGTCCGGCGCCAATATGATTATCGGGGTTGATTTGAATGAGGGCCGCAAGGCCATGGCGGAAAAATTCGGCATGACCCATTTCGTCAATCCGGCGGAACTTGGCGATGATTTGGTGCCGTATTTGGTGAATTTGACCGATGGTGGCGCGGATTTCAGCTTCGAGTGCATCGGCAATGTCAAGGTGATGCGCCAAGCGCTGGAATGTTGCCATCGTGGTTGGGGCACGGCGATCATCGTGGTGGTCGCCGGGGCAGGCCAGGAGATTTCCACCCGGCCGTTTCAATTTGTGACTGGGCGAAACTGGCGCGGCACCGCGTTTGGCGGCGCGCGCGGGCGCACCGATGTGCCAAAAATCGTTGATTGGTACATGGAGAAGAAAATCAATATCGATGATCTGATCACCCATGTGCTGCCATTCGAGCAGATTAATGAAGGGTTCGAACTGATGAAGCGCGGCGAGAGTATTCGCAGCGTGGTGGTGTATTAATCAGCGCAATGGCGAGAACCCAGCCCGCGCCATCGCCGCCCAGGCCGTGGGGGCGAGGGCGGGCACGCGGTAATAGTCGAATTGTTCGGCGTGGCGATCCGGCCCGATGGTGAGGCCGGTCGCCAGCCGCGCGGTGCTGGTGGCAACCACGTAGGAACCACCGGTCTGATGGGCAGCAAGGGTGGCGCTGAACCGTGCGGCGAGGGCGTGCGCGCCAACGCGCTCCAGGGCGAGGGCGGCAAAACCGGTGCCTTCGAGCCAGATGCCCTGGCTCGCTTCAGAAAAGCCGATACCCACCGGGTTGGTGCGCGGCCAGCCGAGGCGGTCAATCGCGGCCTTGGCGGTCGCCGCACCGGCCAGCCCCGCCAGCACGGGCCATAAATTGGCATCGGCAGCGATCATCGGATTGATCGCACCGGCTTGTGTCAGGCCCGCAGCGAACAGATGGGTTTTGGCATTATGCATCCGGGCCACGAAATGACGCGCATCAGCGGCCTCGTGGGTCAGCCCCAGGGCCGCGAAACTCACCGCAAGATCCAGATTTTGCTCGGTGCTGACCCAGCCCAGCTTTCGCGGGTGTGGCGCGAAACCAAATACCCCGCCACGAAAGCCAGAGGGTGCCTGCAGCGTGCTGGTGATCCAGCCTGCGGCACGGTTGGCGGCGCGCTGATAGCGGGCCGCGTTGAACCCGGCCTTGATCAATTGCGTCCAGAGTAAAATCGCCCATGCGATAGGGCCGGCTTCGGAACCCACTTGATATGGGTCTTCAACCCATTGGTTGAGGCGCGCATCCCACCAGCCGGGCAGGGCTACCGGTGTGGTGATCGCCCCGGCGCGATAGGCGTTTCGCAATCGCCCATCATGATAGTCCGGGTCATGGCCCTGGGCGCGCACCAGCGCATCCGCGAGGCGCACGGCGTGATTGGGATGGCCGGCGGCGATCAGCGCCAGACCCGCTAGAGCATTGTCATAAACATAGGCGGCGTGCCGATTGGCGGTGGCAAAGCGAGCGGGGGCGCCGCCAAGGTCAGGATAGCTCGCGAGCAGCGCCGGGCCGGGGGGAATGGCGTCCAGCCGGGTCAGGATCGGCGCGATAAACCGATCAGCCGCTTGGGGGCGCGAAGCGCCGCGCGCGATGACCGGCAGGAGCAAAAGCCCGGTCGTCAGCGCGCGGCGGCGGATCATTTCAACCGCGTCGCATCAGCCCAATATGTCCGCCAGGGCCTCGGCGGTGCGGCCATTGGCAATGGTCGCGGCGCGACGGTCATAATGCACGCCATTCACCCGGGCGAAGGCATGCTGCACCGCCGGATAGACATAGCATTCGATCAACTCGTTATCCTCGGCGCCATCGAGCACAGCTTCGCGCACCTCTTCATTCGCGAACTCGTCCTCTTCGGCCATGTGCATCAGCAGCGGCGCTTGGATCGCGCCGAACTCGGGCACTAATTTATCGAGCATCACGCCATAATAAGAGATATTCAAATCAGCATCCGAGCGGGTGGCCATCATGACGGCAAGGCGACCGCCGAGGCAGAAGCCGACAGTGGCGACGCGGCCATTGCAGCCGGGCAGGGCGCGGGCGATGGCGAGGGTGGTTTTCAGATCCTCAACGCCTTTATCCTGATCAAAGCCGTTCATGAGGGCGAACGCCTTGGTCCATTCGGCTTCGCTTTTATCGGTCAAATCGACGCCGGGCTCTTGGCGCCAGAACAGATCGGGTGCCACCGCGATATAGCCCATTTCGGCAATTTCCTGGCAGGTGGCGCGCAACGCGTCATTCACCCCGAAAATTTCCTGGATCACCACAACAGCGCCGGTCGGCTTGGTCGACGGGGTGACGGTGTAGGCTTTGAACATGCCGCTGCCATCGGCGGCCTTGATTTCGATGCTGCCGGTTATGGTGGTTATCGGGTCTGCCATGGGAAAATCCTTGTTGAACGGGTTGTTGCGCCGCCGGGAGCGACGGCCGCTCGCTTACAGATAGTGTTCTTCCGGCGGAGCAAAACCGTTGAATCCCTGACTTGCGTAACTTGTCACATAAGCGCCGGTATCATGGATCAACACATAGTCACCCGCGGTCAAATTGGCCGGGAGCGGACAGTCCGTGTCGCGATAGAGCACATCCACCCCATCGCACGAGGGCCCGGCCAGCACGGCGGGTTGCGGTGCGCCGGTCACGCCTGGGGCGGTAATGCGGTAGCGGATCGCCTCGGCCTCGGTTTCGGCGAGGCCGCCGAATCGGCCGATATCCAAATAGACCCAGCGGCGATTTTGATCGGTCGGGCGCGGGCAGGCGAGCACCACTTCGGAAACCACCACCCCAGCATCCGCGACCAAAGCGCGGCCGGGCTCGATGATCAGTTCGGGCCAATGATTACCAAAATTGGCGCGCAACGCTTCGGTAATCGCCATACCAAAATCGCCCATGGTGGGGATGTCCTCGCGATAGCGCACCGGAAAGCCGCCACCGATATTGAGCATCGACAAATCAATACCCCGGCTGCGCAAATCGGTGAACACCAACGAAGCCGCGCCAATGGCATTACAATAGGCGCCGACGCCGGTCTGTTGGCTGCCGACATGAAACGATAGGCCATAAGGCACCAGCCCGCGCTGTGCTGCTTGCGTGAGCAGCGCCACCGCAGTTGGCGCATCCGTGCCGAATTTATGCGACAGTGGCCAATCCGCGCCCTCTTGGCTGACCGCGAGGCGGCAAAACACCCGCGCGCCTGGGGCGGCAGCGGCGATTTTTTCCAACTCAGCGCGGGAATCGAAAGCGAACAGATCAACGCCTGCGCGATGCGCCTCGGCGATCGCCGAGGCTTTTTTCACCGTGTTGCCAAAGCTGATCGCGCTTGGCGGCGCACCGGCGGCAAGGCATTGGCGCACTTCCGCGATGCTCGCGGCATCAAAGCGCGAGCCAAGCGTGGTCAATAAATCGAGCACCGGGGCGGCCGGGTTCGCCTTCACTGCATAATAAATATGGGCCGAGGGCAGGGCCGCGCGCAACGACGCGAAATTATCGCGCATGCGGTCCAGATCGAACACCAAAGCCGGGGTCGCGCAAGCGTGCGCGCCGGAAAACTGAGCGTCGACAAAACGGGCGAGTTTGGGGGTCATAACCCACTCCCTTCCAAAATCAGGGTCCAGCGCGTGAGGCGCGGGACGGTTGCGAAACGGTCGAACGAACCAGCGACCAACTTGAGCCGACACGATGCCGGGAGTTGCCAGAACGCTTGACGTCGTTGCGTAACCACCCTGTCGGGAGGCAGAGGCACGTGCGTTGCTGCGTGAGGTTCACATAATCAAATCGCACTCCCCATGCAAGTGATTGTTTGATGCACCTGATCTGCGTTGCGCTAAAATCGTAAGGAAATGCAACCCGGACTGCCGCTCGCCCGCAGATCGGGCTATTGTAACAGCCATGGAAACCATGCCCCATCTTTTGATCGTCGATGATGATCGCGAAATCCGGGATCTGCTGGGCCGCTTTTTGGAGCGCGAGCGGTTTCGGGTCTCGCTGGCGCGCGATGGCCGCGAGGCGCGGCGCGCTTTCATCAATGGCCATTTTCAACTGGTGGTGCTCGATCTGATGCTGCCCGGCGAATCGGGCCTTGAGCTGGCGCGCTGGCTGCGCTCAGATACCAAAGTGCCGATCATCATGCTGACCGCGATGAGCGAGGAGCCGGATCGCATTATCGGCCTCGAATTGGGTGCCGATGACTACGTCACCAAGCCGTTTAACCCGCGTGAGCTTGCGGCGCGCATCCGCGCGGTGCTGCGCCGGGTGAACGATCCCGAGCGGGGCCGCGAACCACCGGCGATGATTTACCGCTTCGGCGGCTGGGTGTTGGAAACCGCGCGCCGCCGCCTGATTAATCCCGATGAGGTGGATGTGGCCTTGACCGGCGGCGAATATGAATTGCTGCTGGCCATGCTGGAACGCCCGAACCGCGTGCTGACCCGTGACATGCTGCTCGATTTGCTGCGCGGGCGTCAGGCCGGCCCGTTTGACCGCGCCATCGATGTCGCCGTATCGCGGCTGCGGCGCAAATTGGAGGATAATGGCCGCAACGCCCAATTGATCAAAACCGTGCGTGGCGGGGGCTATGTGCTGTCGGTGCAGGTGGAGCGCGGATGAACGCTTTGGCGTCCGCCGGTTCCAAGCGGCGATGGCGATGGCGGCTTTGGCCGGCTAGCCTGGCCGGGCGCACCGCGCTGAGCCTATTGGTTGGTTTTGCGGCGGTGCAGGCGATTGGCCTGGCGATCCATACGTTCAACCAGCGGGCTCTCAATAATATCGAGGCGCAACGCGAGATCGCGACGCGGAGCGCGATGATCTACCGGCGCATTGCACGCGCGCCGCCCGGTCGCGAGCGTGCGGTGATGCGCCAAGAGCAGATATTGGCGGGGCCGCGCCACTTGCGGCTCACCCCGGAGCCACCGGTTCACGGTAGTTTTGCGCTCCCTTTGCCAGCCCGCCAGATTTTGCGCGGCAGCATCATCGCCTTTCCAATGGCCAAAGCGATTAGGCCGCACGGCATGACGCTGCGCGGCGCGTTTAACCCGCCGCGCATCATGATTAGTTTTCATTTGCCCGTCGGCTTGTGGCTGACCGTCATTTCACCGTTTCGCCCGGCGCCGCCATGGCGCACCCCCGGCTTCGCGACCGCCTTCATCGTTATGTTTCTGCTGGGCGCGGTCATGATTATTTGGGCGGTGCTGCGCCTGACCGCGCCGGTGCGCACCCTCGCCGCGGCGGCTGAACAATTGGGCCGCGATATTGGCAACGCGCCGGCCTTGCCTGAAGATGGGCCATCGGAAATCGCCACGGCCGCCGTCGCGTTCAACACCATGGCCGCCCGGATTCGGAGCTTCGTCGAGGATCGGACCTTTTTGCTCACCGCCATTGGCCATGATTTGCGCACACCGATCACCCGGCTGAAATTGCGCGCCGAGTTTCTTGAGGATGACGCGGTTCGCGACAAATTCATGGCGGATCTTGATGAGCTGGAAGCGATGGTGGCCTCCACCCTCGCTTTCGGGCGCGATATTGCTGCGAGCGAGGCGATGGTGCCCGTCGATATCGCGACGTTGTTGCGCACCGCCCTTGATGAAGCCGCCGATGTCGCGCCGGACGGGGCTGATAGCGTATCGTTCACCGGGCCCGATCATTTGACGCTGCGCGTCCGGCCCTTATCGCTCAAACGGGCGGTGGCCAATTTGATCGGCAACGCAATTAATTACGGGGGGGCTGCGCGGGTGAGTTTGCGCCAGCCGGAGCGCGACATGGTGCGCATTGATATTGAAGATAACGGGCCAGGGATTCCTGCCGCCGAGTTGGACCGGGTGTTCGAGCCGTTCCGCCGGATTGAAACCAGCCGCAACCGCCGCACGGGCGGCACGGGGCTGGGCCTTGCGATTGCGCGCAACGTCGTGCGGGCGCATGGCGGGGATATTACCCTCGCTAATCGCCCGGGCGGTGCCGGGCTGATTGCGAGTGTTTTCCTGCCGCTTTGAGGTTTGAGAATAGCGTGGCGCTAACCGGCCTTGGTCCCCGATGATTGATCGTCGAAAAACGCCTTAATCACCTGCGGCTTCGCGGCTTCCTCAGCCACCAGCTCCTTTTTCGATAATTTACCGACCAGCGTTTTGGGCAGGCTATCGCGAATCTCAATCGCTTTTGGGATTTCGATTTTGTTCAAGTGCGCTTTCAGAAATTCTAAAATCTCGGCTTCCGTCGCGCTGGCGCCTGGGCGCAGCGTGACGAATAGTTTGGGCGCTTGGCCGCGATACGAGTCTGGAATTCCGATGGCGATTGCATCCTGCACCGCCGGATGCTGATAGGCCGCCTCCTCAATCACCCGCGGATAGACATTATAGCCGCTGCACAGGATCAGATCCTTGATCCGATCGACGATAAATAAATAGCCGTCGGCATCGATATAGCCAATATCGCCGGTGCGCAGCGCCCCATCGATCATGGCTTTTGCGGTCTCATCGGGCCGATCCAGATAGCCCTTCATCACTTGCGGGCCACGCACGCAAATCTCGCCCTTCTCGCCCTGGGGCAAAATCCGCTCCGGATGCTCGGGATCGCGAATTTCGATGATGGTGCCGGGCAGGGCGATCCCAACCGAATTACGCTTGACCTTGTCGGGCGGCGTCGCGGTGACCACGGGCGAGGCTTCCGACAGGCCATAGCCCTCCAGGATCGCGCAGCGCGACAGGCGCTCGAACCGCTCGGCGGCCTCCGCAGCAATCGCCGCACCGCCGGAGATGCAGAATTTGATAAAGGACAAATCCATGCCGGTGCCTGCGGCATTGCTGATGGCGGTGAATAATGTTGGCACGCCGGGTACAATTGTCGGGCGTTTACGCTGGATTGCCGCCATCAGCATTTTAATATCAAGGCGTGGCATTAGCACCAGCTCGGCGCCGATTGAGACGCCGAGATTCATCACGGCGGTCATCGCAAACACATGGAAAAACGGCAAAACACCGATAATGCGCTCGCCGCCTTCCACGAGTGGTGGCGAGCCGGCCAGCACTTGCTGCACATTGGCGGTGATATTGCCATGGGTCAGCATCGCGGCTTTCGGCACGCCGGTGGTGCCACCGGTGAATTGCAGTGCGGCGATATCCTCCAGCGGATCAATGGCGACGGCCGTCGGCTTCGCGGGACCGGCAATCAAAGCGGAGAACCGCACATAGGGTTTTGCGGCTGGAATGGCGGCGCGTTCGGCGGATTTGAGCAGCCGAAACGCCCATGATTTCAGTGTAGGCAATGCGGCAGCCATCGAGCAGACGATCACCTGGTCGAGAAGCCCCTGGGCCACCAGCGCGCTGATTTTATCCTGGATCATCGGCACGTCGAGCGACACCATAATCCGGGTGCCAGCACTTTGCGCCTGGGCCGCCAACTCGCGTTCGGTGTAGAGCGGGTTGAAATTCACCACCGTGCCGCCAGCCTTCAGAATGGCGTAATACATCACGATGAAATAATGGGTGTTTGGCAAACAGAGCCCGACCCGGGTGCCCTTGACCACGCCGCGCTGCTGTAACCCGGCGGCAGCCCGATCGGCCAAGGCGGCCATTTCGCTCCAGTTCCAGCCGCGTCCGAGAAAATCGACCGCCGGTCGTGCACCAAAGCGCCGAGCCGCCTCATCGAGCATGCTGCCAGCCGCGTGCGGAACCGCCTTGAAATCGGCCTGCGCCATCGGCGTTACGGTTGTTGTCGAGCCCATTATTTCCTCCTTGAAGCCGAGCGATGGCCCAGCCGCGCGATCATCATTCTTGATATTAACGCTTCATAGAGAAGCATGACGTATTGGTTAGATACCAAATGGATATTCGCCCTGCAAGCGAACGATGTCCAGCGCACTCAGCTTTTCGTTGAGTGCGCACAAAAAACGGAGCCATAAGGCTCCGTTTAAACCGACCCACCAAACTTTTTCACCGCATGACGGGCGGCATTTGGCCCACAACACAGTGCGATCCCACCACCGCGATGCGTCGGCGGGGCCGTTTCACATGGGCTTCAGGTTAACAGCGGCGGCTTTGCCACGTTCCATTGCAATTTCGTAAGATAATTTCTGCCCCTCGTTGAGGCTGCGCATCCCGGCGGCCTGAACCGCAGTAATATGCACAAAGACATCCTTGCCGCCATCTTGCGGGACAATGAAGCCAAATCCTTTGGTGGTGTTAAACCACTTAACCGTTCCAATCGCCATGGTCGCGTCGTCGCTCCTTAGACATCCCCGCCGCACGCCCGCCGCGCGGCTTGATGGGGACAACCGGAATTTGGGCATCCTGCCGGGGGACAAAACTCGCCATGCGCAACAAGGCAAGCCAAAATCGGTTGCTTTATTAATGGCGCAGAAATGTGTTCCGATGTCAACGCGTTTTGAGTGAACCGGCGACCAATCAACGAGGGTGGGTCTGAGTGCGTCCCGATCGGTGGGCCCCTTCCGGTCGCGGGCAATTCGCGCCATAACCGCACTGACACCAGGCGCTGCGCATCAATGACGCCGACAAAGATCATGGAGGACTATATAATGACCGACCAATTATTCCCGGTAAAACCCGAAATCGCCGCCCATGCCTTGGTTAATCGGGCACGCTATGATGCCATGGCGCAACAAGCCGCTACCGATCCGAATGGTTTTTGGGCCGGAGAAAAAGATCGGATCGATTGGATCCGCGCGCCAAAAATCATCAAAAATACCAGCTTCACCGGCGATGTTTCGATCAAATGGTTCGAGGATGGCGTGTTGAACGCCTCCGCTAACTGCCTTGATCGGCATTTGGCCACGCGCGGCGATCAGGTAGCGGTTATCTGGGAGGGCGATGACCCGAACGACAGCAAGCATGTCACCTACCGGCAACTCCATGCCGAGGTGTGCCGCATGGCCAATGTGCTGAAATCGCTCGGGGCGCAAAAAGGTGATCGCATCACCATCTATTTGCCCATGGTGGTCGAAGCCGCCGTCGCGATTTTGGCTTGTGCGCGCATCGGCGCGATCCATTCGGTGGTGTTTGGCGGATTTTCGCCGGACAGCTTGGCCAATCGCATCCAGGATTGCGACTCCAAATTGCTGATCACCGCCGATGAAGGTCGTCGTGGTGGCCGCCGCGTGCCGCTCAAAGCCAATGTCGATGCAGCGTTGAAAACCTGCCCGATGCTGAAATCGGTGGTGGTGGTCAAAGTCACCGGCGGCGATGTCGCCATGCAGGCCGGGCGCGATCACTGGTATCATGAAGCGAGCGCCGCCGTGTCGGCCGATTGCCCGCCCGAGCCGATGAACGCCGAGGACCCCCTATTTATTCTGTATACGTCAGGCTCGACCGGCAAACCCAAAGGCGTGCTGCATACGACCGGCGGATATATGGTGTGGGCCAGCTTCACCCATCAATATGTGTTCGATTATCATCCGGGTGAGATTTACTGGTGCACTGCCGATGTCGGCTGGGTCACCGGCCATAGCTATATCGTGTATGGCCCGCTCGCCAACGGGGCGACCACGCTGATGTTCGAGGGGATCCCCAACTATCCCGATAGCTCGCGTTTTTGGCAGGTGATCGATAAACATCAAGTCAATATTTTCTACACCGCGCCGACCGCGATCCGCGCGCTGATGCGCGATGGCGAAGCGCCGGTGCGCAAGACCTCGCGCGCCTCATTGCGCATTCTGGGCAGTGTCGGCGAGCCGATCAATCCAGAGGCTTGGCTGTGGTATTACCGCGTGGTTGGCGATAGCCGCTGCCCGATTGTCGATACGTGGTGGCAAACCGAAACCGGTGGCATTCTGATCAGCCCGCTGCCCGGCGCGATCGATCAGAAGCCCGGCTCGGCCACCTTGCCTCTGCCCGGCGTCAAACCGGTGCTGGTCGATGCCGAGGGGCATCCGCTCGAGGGCGCGACGGAGGGTAATTTGTGCATCGCCGATAGCTGGCCTGGGCAAATGCGCACCGTGTTCGGCGACCATGAGCGCTTCATCCAGACCTATTTTTCCACCTTCAAAGGCTATTATTTCACCGGCGATGGCGCCCGGCGCGATGAGGATGGGTATTACTGGATCACCGGCCGGGTCGATGACGTGATCAATGTTTCGGGTCACCGGATGGGCACTGCTGAGGTGGAGTCGGCCTTGGTCGCTAATTTGCAGGTCGCCGAAGCCGCTGTGGTTGGGTTCCCGCATGATATTAAAGGGCAGGGTATCTACGCCTATGTCACGCTCAAAGCCGGCGTGGAGCCAACCGACACGCTGAAAAAAGAGCTGATCGCCTGGGTGCGCAAGGAGATTGGCCCGATTGCGGCGCCGGACGTGATTCAGTGGGCGCCGGGCTTGCCGAAAACCCGCTCGGGCAAAATTATGCGCCGGATTTTGCGCAAAATCGCCGCCGATGAAACCGATAGTCTCGGGGATATCTCGACCCTGGCTGATCCGTCAGTGGTGACTGATTTGGTCGATACGCGGCATCGCTGAGGAGCAAAACCATGACGGCACGAACCACAACGGAGCATCAGGCGGGCAAGGTTCACCGGGTGCTCGGTTCAGGCGGGGTCGGCCTGCATGTGCGTGAATGGGGACCGGCGGACGCACCGCCGATCCTGTTCATCCACGGCTGGTCGGCCAGCTATTTGTCATGGCACAACCAGTTTGATTCCGCGCTGCGCGAGCGCCACCGGATTGTGGCGCTCGATCTGCGCGGCCATGGATTCTCCGACAAGCCGCTTGATCCAGAGCTCTATCAAAACGGCGCGCATTGGGCCGATGATATCGCGGCCGTGATGATCGAGCTGAAACTCAAGCGGCCGGTCCTGGTCGGCTGGTCTTATGGAGGCTTTGTGATTTCCGATTATCTTGCCCGCCACGGCAGCAAAAATGTCGGCGCGGTGAATTTCGTCGGCGCGGCGGTGATTTCCTCGAACCCGCCCAGCCATATTGGCGAAGCCTTTATCGATGGCGCGCTGATGGCCGCCAGCGATGATCCGGCGGTGATGATCGAAGGGGTGCGCCATGTGGTGCATTGCACCACCCATAAGCCACTCTCAACCGCCGATACCGAGCGCGCTTTGGTCTCGCTCGCGCTGACGCCGCCCGCCGTGCGAGCATTTTTGTTGATGCGCACACTCGATTTCACCAGCACCTTGCAGGACCTTGATCGGCCTTGCCTGGTGACCCAAGGCGAGAATGATGCGGTGGTGCTGCCCTCAATGGCCGCTCACATCGCAGCGTCGGTCCCCGGCGCCCGCCTCTCGCATTACGTCGATTGCGGTCACGCGCCGCAACAAGAACATCCTGACCGGTTCAACGAGGAGTTGGCGCAACTGGTCACTTTGGTTTGAATCGGTATTTTAACCCAGTAGGAGCGAAAAAATGATTGCCGTCACTGTGCTCTACCCCACCACCGACGGGGCGCATCTCGATTTGGATTATTACCGCGACCGCCATATGCTCATGGTTGCCGAACTTTGGCGGCCGATGGGGCTGCGCAATGCGCGCGTGCTGGTGGGCAAGCCGGGCCCGGATGGCGCGCAACCCCCTTACGCGCTGATGACCACGCTGGAATTTGATGATCTCGCGGCCTTTGGCGCTGCCGTCAAAGCCCATGGCGCGACGTTGTTTGGCGATGTGCCGAATTTCACCTCGATTAAGCCGATCACGCAAATCAGCGAGATCATGATTTAACCTCGTTGCGCGCCAAATCGCGCAGATCGGGCAAAACCCCCGATCTGCGCGATTTTAGATAAATTTGCTTTACTTCTAAAAACTTCCGTGACTATGTGCCATCAGTTTTAGGCAATCGGAGTGGTGGTGAGCATGGCAATTCAGTGGAAACGTGCGGTCGCCGGTGTGGTCACGGCCATGATGGTGGCAGGCAACGCCTCGGCCTGTCTGAATTCGACCAGCACCAAGGCGCTCGACGTGGTGGGGTTGAAATCCGCTCTCATGGTCAGTGCCTTGGCGTGCGATCAGCGCGCTGAATATAACCAGTTCATGACCCGGTTTCAGCCGAACGTGCTGCATGCTCAACATCTGGTCGATGCTTTTTTTCGTCAGCAACATGGGCGATTTTTTCACCGCTATGAGGATCGTTACGTGACCAATGTGGCGAATGTGCAATCGTCTGTGGGTATCAGCCAGGGCGTGGATTTTTGTAATCATAGCATTACCCTGTTCGGGCGGGTGCTCAGCTTGAAAACCGCCGCTCAGATGGAAAAATTTGCCCAGCAGCAACCAGCCAGCGAACCGAGCGTAATGGTCACCTGTGGTATCACCGAATCACGGTCGTTCCGGCGGTTGGCGGCGCAGGCGCGGCTACCCTGACGATCGCCCTCGCGCTCGCGGGTGCGCCGAATTTCCGGGCGGTAGACGCCTATCGTGCCCAGGATGGTCGGCAACTTCGCCCGCAGAGTCTGTTTCGTTCGGGCGAATGTTCGGCGCTCACCGAAGCCGATTATTCACAACTCGATGCGCTGGATATCCGACTAATTTGCGATTTGCGGAGCGAAGATGAGCGGCGGCGCTTTCCTACCCGATGGCACGCGCCAGTGCGCATCCTGACACTCCCCGCCGCGAGCGATCATGGCGCGGGCATGGCATCTTTGCTCGAACGTTTGCTGGCGCAACCAGGACCGGTGGGGGCGCGGCAGACGATGATCGATTTATACGCAGCCTTGCCTCAATTGTTGTTACCGATCCTGCGCGAGCAGATCGCGTTGATGCTGAGCGGAACTGGCCTGCCGACCATGGTGCATTGCCATGTCGGCAAAGATCGCACGGGGGTTGCCGTCGCGATTTTGCTGCAGGCGGTGGGCATTCCGTTGGATCAGATTCGGGATGATTATCAGCAAACCAATCAACGATTGGATATCGATCAGATCTACGCAGCCCTTGGCCGCGCGGTGGCCCGGGCGTTGGGGACATCGGTTGACCGGGCCACGCTTGAGACGTTGGGCCGGGCGGATCCTGATTATTTGCACGCGTCTCTTGCCGCGATTCAGCAGGGATATGGCGGCTTTGACGGCTATTGGCGCGCGTTGGGATTTGCGCCCGCGCAGCGCACGGCCTTGGCCGATTTAATGCTGGTGTAGCGATCGTTCGGTCGCGATGCCCCATTAAAAAACCCGGCATAAAGCCGGGTTTTTCTTGGGTTTAACAACGCCGACTGACGCACCAAAGATGCGTCAGTGATCCCAAAATTAGTGGAGAATAATTTCCACGCGACGGTTCTGCGGCTCACGCACGCCAGGGCCGGTTGGCACCAGCAGATGCGTTTCACCAAAGCCCTTGATCACGATATCTTGCTTCGGCACGCCATCGGCTACCAATTTCGCGGCAACGGTATCGGCGCGGCGGAACGACAGCTTTTCGTTGTATGCGGGCGTGCCCGACGTGTCGGTATAACCATTCACGTTCAGCGAGGTAACATGGGTGGTGCGCGATGCATCCGCCGCTTGGGAGATAATCTGATCCGCGCGCGGGGTCAGGTTATATTTGTTCCAATCGAAGAACACGAGGTAGGTGCGCGCTGGTGCCGGCGCCGGGGTCGCGACCGGTGCGGGCGCCGGAGCGGGCGGAGCAGGCGGTGCAGGCGGGAACAGTTCATAGGTCAGACCGACCAGCACCATGTTGTTGCTATCATTACCAACCTTGACCGAAGCCGGTTGATGCGGCGCGACCAGATTATACGAGGCTGCATAGGTGCGGCCGTTGGTGCGCATATAGCGATATTGCACATTGGCCGAGAGGCCCGGTGCGCCAGGGATCGGGAAGGAAACGCCCGCGATCGCCTGATAGGCGAGCCCACCCTTGGTCTGATTGATGCTGAATTCCGACGGGCCACCATCCACAGCCGGGACCGAGACGCCATCGAGATGCACGAACTGATAACCAGCGCCGACGCCGACAAACGGGAACACATAAGGGCTGCCCACATCGAAATCATAGAGCGCATTGACCATCGCACCGTATTTTTTCTCCTTGCCAGAAGCCGTGACTTGGCCGGGCACGAAGACGGTGCTGCCAGCGCCGACATCGATCTTGCTCAGCTGATTATCGAAATAATCACCTTCCAATTCGACGCGGAAGCCGTTGCCAAAGCCGTACCCAACGCTGGCTTCGCCGGCGAAACCGTTATGGAACACAGCGCGTGCATCGGCCGTGCCATTCACATTCAAGGCTGGTACCGCCACATTTTTGATCTTGCGGCTGCCCATGACATTGTAGCCGAGACCTGCGCTGACATAGGGGCCGGTCACCGGCTGCGCCATGGCGACAACTGGAACCAAAGCGGGAGCGGACATCAACGTCGCCGCCAAGAGGATAGAGCGTAATTTCATTCGTTTTCTCCTTATGCAGATCAGCCTGCGGTGGAAAATAGCCTATCGCAGCCATTACCTGAGGCTCTATGTAGCATCGCGGACGGGGAAATTGCAGCGGGGGGCGGGTATTTCTGTCGCGATGTGGCGCATTAGTCACATTTTCACAGTGCTGTTTGGTTTTGATATAATAACATGATCGGTCGGATCGCCGGGTGTGCTTAAGTTGTTGACCTAATTTTAACTATGCCCTATACGGTAATATTATGCGGTTTGCGTCAAATCCTAGTTCCTGTCATGAGTATCGCAGAATGCGCGTTAATGGGATCGCGTATACTGTCGCAGCTTCACGCGATGGATTCTAGAAGGATAAGCGGCGGATGACAGAAATGGCATTAATGGAATTGCAAAATTCTCGATCAGCGCGGGCGGCGCGGCGCGATATTTCCGGCGACTCGCCAACCGAATCGGGTAAGGCCGAGGCGTTGTTTTCAGTCAGCCAATTGGCCCGCCAGCTTGGCGTGACCGCCCGCACCATCCGCTTTTATGAGGATAAAGGCTTGCTCGCGCCGAGCCGGGCCGGCACCACGCGGGTCTATACCGTGCGCGACCGCGCCCGACTGGTGCTGATTTTGCGGGGCAAGCGGCTCGGCTTTTCGTTGCGCGAAATCAAAGAATATCTCGATTTGTACGACATCGACCCGACCCATCTTGCCCAGGTGCGACAATTGCTCGCCGGGGTACGCAAGCGCATCGCCAAACTGCATGACCAACGCGCAGCACTTGAGCAAAGTCTTGCCGAACTGGCCGATATCGAACGTCAAGCTGAAGCCGCTTTGGCCGAGCCCATTTTTTCCAAGAAAACCAAACCTGAATAGCCAAAAATATCCGTCTTTATCCCAGAGGAGCTTGTCACATCCATGACCAACGCTGTCATCGCCGGTTACGCCCGATCCCCTTTTGCCCCGGCCAAAAAAGGCGGGCTAACCCGGGTTCGTCCCGATGAAATGGCGGCGGAGGTTGTGCGCGCGTTGATTGCGCGCACCGGCGTGAAGCCTGACGATATTGAGGACATCATCGTCGGTTGCGCCTTTCCCGAGGCCGAGCAGGGGCTGAATGTCGCCCGGCTGATCGCGCTCCTGGCCGATTTGCCGATCAGTGTGGCGGGCGCGACCGTTAACCGCTTCTGCGGCTCCTCGATGTATTCGGTCCATATGGCGGCCGGGGCGATCGCAATGGGGGCTGGTGAGGCGTTCCTCGCCGTTGGTGTCGAAAGCATGACCCGCGTGCCGATGGGCGGCTATAACCCGATGCCCTCGCCCACGCTCTATGCGAAAAATCCCGCCGCTTATATGGGCATGGGCGATACCGCCGAAAATGTAGCGCAGCGTTGGCAAATCACCCGCGATGCGCAGGAAGAATTCGCACTCGCCAGCCATGTCAAAGCCGCCGCCGCGCAGAAGGCGGGGCGTCTCTCGGCCGAAATCGTGCCGATCACGCTCAGCAAGGCCAATGCCACGCAGGATGAATGCATCCGCCATGATGCGTCGCGTGAGGGTTTTGCGGCGCTGAAGCCCGCTTTCGATGTCAATGGCACGGTCACCGCCGGCACCTCCTCGCCGCTGACCGATGGCGCCTCGGCGGTACTGGTTTGCTCGGAAGAGTACGCCAAGAAGAATGGGCTTGAAATTACCGCCCGGATCAAATCGATCGCCGTCGCCGGTTGCGCGCCGGACATTATGGGCATCGGCCCCGTCGCCGCCTCGCGCAAAGCCCTCGCCCGCGCGGGCCTGACGGCGCGTGATCTGAATGTGGTGGAACTCAACGAGGCCTTCGCCTCGCAAGCCCTCGCCTGTATTCGGGATTTGGAACTCGATCCGGCCATAATCAATCTTGATGGCGGGGCGATTGCCCTAGGTCATCCGCTCGGTGCCACCGGCGCACGGATTACCGGCAAAGCCGCGCAATTGCTCAAGCGCGAGGGCGGCAAATATGCCCTGTCCACCCAATGTATCGGTGGCGGGCAAGGGATCGCCACGGTGCTGGAGGCGGTTTGATGTCTGAAATCAAATCCGTCGCTGTCATTGGCGCGGGCGTTATGGGGGCGGCGATCGCCGCTCACGTCGCCAATGCCGGGATCAAGGTCAAGCTGCTCGACATCGTCAAGCCGGGCAGCGCAGATCGCAACGCCATTGCGAAAGGGGCAATCGAGCGGTTCAAGAAAGCCCAACCCAACCCGCTCATGTCATCGGCCGCCGCCCGGCTGATCACGCCCGGCAATACCGAGGATAATTTCGATAGTCTCGCCGAATGTGACTGGATTGTTGAAGCGGTGATCGAACGGCTGGATATCAAGCAAGCACTCTATGCGCGCCTTGCGCAGGTTCGTAAGCCAGGCTCGGTGCTGTCATCCAACACCTCCACCATTCCGCTCGCCGAGCTCACTGCTGGCATGGATGAGGGCCTCAAACCCAACTTCATGATCACCCATTTTTTCAACCCGCCGCGCTATATGCGCCTGTTAGAGCTGGTCACCAGCACAGCGAATGCACCCGGCTCCGTGCGCAAACTGCAACAATTCTGCGACGTGACCTTGGGTAAATCGGTCATTATTTGTAACGATACACCGGGCTTCATCGCGAACCGCATTGGCACCTATTGGATTCAATCGGCGATGAGTTTGGCGCTGGATCTCGGCCTTGAGGTCGAAGAAGCCGACGCGATCATGGGCAAGCCGATGGGCTTTCCCTCCACCGGCGTGTTTGGCCTGATGGATCTGGTCGGCATTGATCTCGGCCCGCACGTGAATGCCTCGCTCGCCCGGCTCCTGCCCCCCACCGATCCGTTTCACAGCATGAACCGCGATGTGTCGTTCATCGAAAAACTGATCGCGGAAGGCTATACCGGCAAAAAAGGCAAGGGCGGTTTTTACCGCAGTCAGGGCAGGGGGGCTGACCGGGTCAAGGAAACCCTATCGCTCGCCGCCGCCGCTGCCGGTCGCCTCGAATGGCGTCCGAGCATTCGGCCGAAAATTGCCGAAGTGGCCGATGCCAAAAAAGATCTGAAAAAGCTGGTCGGTGCGAAATCCAAACCCGGCCAATATGCCTGGGGCGTGCTCGGTCGGGTCTTGGCCTATGCGGCGTCGTTGCTCGGCGAAATTGCGCCGGATGTCGCGAGTATCGATGAGGCGATGCGCCTTGGCTACACCTGGAAATACGGCCCGTTTGAATTGATCGATCAATTGGGCGCTTCCTATGTCACGAGCAAGCTGGCCGAACTATCGATCCCAGTACCGCCCGTGCTCGCCAAAATCGGTGATGGTAAATTCTACAAAACCGAAGGGCGCAGCCTGCTGCAATTTGGTGTCGATGGCAGCTATCACCCGGTGGTGCGCCCTGCGGGCGTGTTGTTGCTTGAGGATGTCAAACGCGGCGCAAAACCAGTGCTGGGCAATAAATCTGCGTCGGTTTGGGATATTGGCGATGGCGTGCTCTGCGTCGAGTTTCATTCGATCATGAATGCCCTCGATGGCGATATTCTGTCGCTGCTCGAAAAAACCATTGTTCTCGTGCAGAAATCCTACAAGGCAATGGTGATTTATTCGGAGGATTTGCGCGCAGGCCCCGGCAAGGAAAATTTCTCGGTCGGTGCGAATTTGGGCCTTGCGATGTTCGCCGCCAATCTGCGCATGTGGGGCAAAATCGAGGGCACCATCAAGGAAGGCCAGCGCGTTTACCAAGCGATGCGCACAGCACCGATCCCGATTGTCGCCGCGCCCGCCGGTCGGGCCTTGGGGGGCGGGTGCGAGATTTTGCTGCATTGCGCAGCGGTGCAGGCTTACGCCGAAACCTATATCGGTCTCGTTGAAGCGGGTGTCGGCCTGATCCCCGGCTGGGGTGGCTGCACCCAAATGCTCACGCGCTGGCAGGCCGATCCGAAAATGCCACGCGGGCCGATGCCGGCGGTGGCCAAAGTGTTCGAAATGGTCTCGACGGCGAAAGTCAGTATGTCCGCCGCCGAAGCACAGGAGCTGAAATTCCTCCGCCCGGCCGATGGCATTACCATGAACCGCACGCGTGTTCTCGCCGATGCCAAAGCGCGCGCGCTGGCCATGGTGCCCGGCTACGCGCCGCCGCCTGACCCGGCGCCGCTGAACCTGCCGGGCGCGACCGGGCGCACCGGGCTTGCCATGGCCGTCGATGAGTTCCGCAAAAAGGGCATCGCAACACCCCACGATGTCACGGTGGCGACCCATCTCGCGCGCGTGCTGACCGGCGGCGATATCGATATTATCGATCCGGTACCGCAATCAGCGATCATGGATCTCGAGCGTGAAGCCTTCATGGCCTTGTTCCGCACCAAGGAAACGCAAGCGCGGATCAAGCAGATTATCGATACCGGCAAGCCCTTGCGCAACTGACCTTAACACCTTTCTATCTGCTATCGTTCGTCAAAAGGAGCGTTACCCATGCCCGTCTATCATGCCCCAATCCAGGATATGCGCTTTGTGTTGCACGAATTATTCGACAGCAGCACCATCACTGAGCTGCCCGGCAATGCGGATTTCACCCCGGAATTGATGGATTCCGTGCTGGAAGAGGCCGCGAAAATGGCCGAGAATGTCTTGTTCCCCCTCAACCAAGTGGGCGATCTTGAAGGCTGTGTCTATGAAAACGGTGTCGTCCGCACACCAACCGGCTTCAAGGATGCCTATAAGGCCTTCTGTGAGGGGGGCTGGAGTTCGATGGCCGCATCCCCCGAATGGGGCGGCCAAGGCATGCCGATCCCGGCGGCGATGATGGTCGAAGAAATGCTTTGCTCGGCCAATGTCGCATTCGGCCTGTATCCCGGCTTGACCCATGGCGCTTACGTTTCTCTGTCCCATGTCGGCAGCGAGGAGCAGAAAAAAACCTATCTGCCCAATCTCGTCACCGGCAAATGGTCCGGCACCATGTGCCTCACTGAGCCGCATTGCGGCACCGATCTTGGCATGCTGCGCACCAAGGCCGAGCCGAACGCGGATGGGTCATACAGCATCACCGGCAATAAAATTTTCATCAGTGCTGGTGAGCATGATTTGACCGAAAACATTATCCATCTGGTGCTCGCCCGCCTGCCCGATGCGCCGCGCGGGGTGAAGGGCATTTCGATGTTCGTGGTGCCGAAATTCCTGGTGCGCGAGGATGGCTCGATCGGCCCGCGCAACGGCCTGCAATGCACCGCGATCGAGCATAAAATGGGCATCAAAGCCTCGGCCACCTGCGCGATGAGCTTTGATGGTGCGAAAGGCTGGCTGGTCGGTGAGCCGAATAAAGGCCTCGCCGGGATGTTCAAAATGATGAATACTGAGCGGCTATCGGTCGGCATGCAGGGTCTCGGCATTGCCGAAACCGCTTATCAAAACGCAGTCACCTATGCGCGGGACCGCATCCAAGGCCGCTCGCTCACCGGCGCGAAAGCGCCGGACAGGCAGGCGGACCCGATCTTGGTGCATCCCGATGTGCGCCGCATGCTGCTCACCATGCGCGCCTACATCGAAGGCTGCCGCGGCCTCGCCGGCTGGGTCGCGCGCGAGCTCGAAATCCTGAACAAATCGACCGATGATGAGGCGAAACAAGCCGCCGATGATTTCTCCTCGCTGATGACCCCAGTGGTCAAAGCGATGTTCACCGATATGGGCTTTGAAATCGCCTCATTGGCGGTGCAAACCTATGGCGGCCACGGCTATATTCGTGATCACGGCATCGAACAATATGTCCGCGATGCGCGGATTTCGATGCTGTATGAAGGCACGAATGGCATCCAGGCGCTCGATCTGGTGGGCCGCAAATTACCGCAAGATGGCGGGCGCCTCCTCACCCGCTTCCTCGATCCGGTGATGGAGTTCATCGACGCCCATGCCGATAACGCGGCGTTGGAACCCTTCCTGCCGCCGCTGCAGCAAGCCATCGAGCATATGCAGGAAGCCACCGGCTTCATCATGGAAAACGCCATGTCCAACCATGATGAAATCGGCGCCGCCTCGGTCGATTATCTGCGCCTGTTCGGCCTCACGGCACTCGCCTTCGTCTGGGCGCGCATGGTCGCCATCGCTGCCCCGAAAGCCGAGGAAGAGGGGCAGGGTCAATTCTATCGGGCCAAGGTGCAAACCGCGAAATTCTTCATGGAGCGCCTATTGCCGCAAACCGGTGCCCTGCTCGCCGCCATTCGTTCCGGCTCCGCAACCATAATGGAATTCGAAGACGCGGCGTTCTAAACCATCGCACCAACAATCAGGGGCGTGACCCAACCGGTCACGCCCCTTTTTTATTTCTGCTTGGACATGTTTAGTTCGGGATCGTCATGCCGAATGGCGCTCCTCAAGCCTGCCGCATGCCCACAAGCGTGATGAACAGGGTCGCCACCAGCACCACCAGCACCACCAAACTCACCACCCAGCGGAGCACCAGATATTTCGCGGGCACCAAATCGCGCCCTTTTCCCACCGTCTCCGCCAGGATCGTTGCGAAAAATCCGGCAATCAGCACCGCCAGCGCCAAGCGCGGTGCGCCGAGCGGGCTGACGGCGAGGAGTGCGAGAAACCCCATCAGAGCAGGCAATACCCCGAACACCAAGCGCTGGTCATTGGTGCGGGCGTCGCGCACCATGCCACCCGGTTCCAGCGCAAATCCCCAATGCACTGCGCCGAGAAAACTCAAAATCACCGCGCTATAATCAATCATGCTGACGGTCGCGACCGGCGCATCGAGCGGGCGGGTCGCCACAATCGCGAGGAGGGCGATGAATGGAATGGTCCCGGCCAGACCTAGCAACGTCGCCGTCATCATCGGGGTGCGTGTCATGTCAGCTTTATTCCACGAAATCGAGGCCAATATCCAGAGCCCGGCTGCTATGGGTCAGCCAGCCCGCAGAAATTAAATCCACCCCACTCTCGGCAATCGCCGGTGCGCTCGCGGGCGTAATCCGGCCGGACGCCTCTGCAATCGCCCGTCCGCCAATCATCGCCACCGCCTCGCGCAATAAGGCCGGGCTCATGTTATCCAGCAACACCGCGTCTGCCCCGGCTGCCAACGCTTGTTCCAACTGCGCGAGCGTATCCACCTCGCACTCAATTTTCACCAAATGCCCAATCGCCGCCCGCGCCCGCGCAATCGCAATACCCACGCCGCCGGCCATCGCAATGTGATTGTCCTTGATCAGCACCGCATCATCGAGGCCAAACCGATGATTCGCACCACCACCCGCCCGCACCGCGTATTTTTGCAAAAATCGCAAATTCGGCACGGTTTTGCGGGTGCAGCTCAACCGCGCCTTGGTATGCGCAATCGCCGCGACGATCCCCGCCGTCGCCGTTGCCACCCCGGAAAGCTGGGCGAGAAAATTCAGCGCGACCCGTTCGGCGGAGAGAATCGGCCGTGCCGCGCCCGCCACGCGCGCAATGACATCGCCGGGCGCCACATGCGCACCATCCTGCAAGAGCGGCGCGAACAGCAAGCCGGGGTCCAGCAGCGCAAAAGCGATGCGTGCGCAGGCAAGCCCCGCAATAACGCCTGGCTCGCGGGCCACGAAATTCACCACCGCCCGCAACTCCGCCGGGATCACCGCCTCGGTGGTAATATCCCCGGCGCGGCCCAAATCCTCGACCAACGCGGCGCGAATAACCGGCTCAATCAGCAAATCGGGCAGGCTCATGCTGCAATCCTTTGACGGAGAATAGCATGGGCGCGCTGAAGCGCTGCGGCCATCGTCAGGTTGGATGAAACCGGTGCAGCCTCGCTGCGCGCCGGATAATCGCTGGTCGCATGACCCCCCCGGCTCTCTTGGCGATCATGCGCGGCCACCGCCATCATCAACGCCACCAACGCCGCAGGGTTGCGCGCCGCCAGGGGTGACAACGCGGCAATCGCCCGCCGCATGCCGGCCCGATTGCGCTGCACGAACAAATCCCGATCCATAATCTGCCGGATCAGATCAAGCGGTGCCGGGTCCGCCGCCAAACCGCTCACCAGCCCCATGCGATGATCAGTGCCGGTCGCATCCAAGGTGCGGAGCAAAAACCCGACATCCGCGCCGGTCACGAACGCTTCGAGCAGCGAATTGCTCGCCAGCCGGTTCGCCCCGTGCAGCCCGGTGCTCGCCGCCTCGCCGGCGGCAAACAGCCCCCGCACGCTGCTTTGCCCGGCCGCATCCACGGCTATCCCGCCCATATGATAATGCGCCACCGGCGTAATCGGCATTGGCGTTTGCGCCGGATCGATCCCGGCGCGCGCACAGGACGCCGCAATCGAGGGGAAGCGCGCATGAAACCGTGCCCCCAGCCCCCGCGCATCCAGAAAACACCGATGGCCCTGGGTTTGATGGGCATAAATCGCCCGCGCCACCACATCGCGCGGCAATAATTCATCAATAAAGCGCGCCCCGGTCTCATCCACCAGGACCGCCCCCTCGCCGCGCACCGCCTCGGAAATCAACGGCAACGGTGAGGCCCCGGCATCCAACCCGGTCGGGTGAAATTGCATGAACTCTAAATCGCGCAGCGCCGCACCGGCCTCGGCGGCCAAGGCGAGGCCCGAACCGGTGGCCCCGCTCGGCGCGCTCGAGGCCCGATACAGCCCCGCGGCCCCACCGGTCGCCACCAACACCGCACCACTGCGCAAAAACTGCACACCCTCCGGCGTCGCAATCCAAACGCCAATCACCCGCCCCTCACGCGTCGCGATCTGCAAGGCCGACGCATGCTCGATCAACGTCACGTGGGAGGCCGCGCGCACCGAAGCCGCCGCCGCCGCCGTCACCGCCGCACCGGTATGATCGCGCACATGCACGATCCGGCGGCGTGAATGTGCCGCCTCCAGCCCCAGCGCGATTGCGCCCGACCCATCCCGGTCAAACCCAACACCCAACGCCACCAGCCGCTCAATCACCGAGGGTCCAGCGCCAATAATGCGCGCCACCGCGACCGGGTCACACAGCCCATCACCCGCCGCCATGGTATCCGCGCTATGCAACGCGACATCATCATCCGCGGCAATCGCCGCCGCAATGCCGCCTTGCGACCACAGGCTCGCCGCCCCATCGCTCAGCGTGCCAGCGGTGATCAACACCAATTTGCGCGGTGCCGCCGCGAGTGCTGCCGCCAGCCCGGCCAACCCGCCGCCAATGATCACCGGCCGATCGGCAAGCGCGTGAAAATCGCTCATATCGCCAACATCCGCTCAACCGACACCCGCGCCCGGGCAGCCAAATCCGGCTCGATCTCGATCGCCCCCTGCATCGTCTCCAACGCATGGCGAATATTGCCCAAATTGATCCGCTTCATATGCGGGCATAAATTGCAGGGCTTCACGAAATCCACGGCACGAAACTGCGACGCCAAATTATCGCTCATCGAACATTCGGTGATCAGCGCCACTCGGGCGGGCTGATGCTGTGCAATGAACTGCGCCATCCCTGCCGTCGAGCCGGCAAAATCCGCAGCCGCAATTACCTCTTCAGGACATTCCGGATGGGCGAGCACCGTCACATTGTCATATTGCGCCCGCACCTGCGCGATATCCGCACGGGTGAACCGCTCATGCACCTCGCAAGCCCCATCCCACGGAATAATCTGCACCGCCGTCTCGCGCGCCGTGTTCGCCGCCAAATATCGGTCCGGTAGCATCACCACACGGTCGGTCCCCGCCGCCCGCGCGGCGAATTCCACCACCTGCTTGGCGTTGCCCGATGTGCAGCAATAATCCACCTCCGCCTTCACCGCCGCTGACGTATTCACATACGCAATGAACGGCACGCCCGGATAGCGGGCCCGCAACCCGCGCACATCCGCTGGCGTAATGCTCTCGGCCAACGAACAGCCGGCCCGCGCATCGGGAATGAGCACAATTTTGCTCGGGTTGAGCAGCTTGGCGGTCTCCGCCATGAAATGCACCCCGGCCATCACAATCACATCCGCCTGCGCCGTCACCGCCTCGCGCGCCAGGGCCAAACTATCGCCGGTAATATCAGCGACGCCGTGATAAATCTCAGGCGTCTGGTAATTATGGGCGAGAATAATCGCGTTGCGCTCCTGCTTGAGCCGCCGGATCGCGGAAATATCCTCCTGCAACAGGGCAAATTCCGCCGGCGGCATATGATGCGCAAGGGCTGCATAAGCCGGATCGGTAACGAGCATCGACATGGATCGCTCCATTATACTCAATTTGAGTATAAATAGGGTTCAAAAAAACGCGACGAATAGCCGCGTGTGGTACCGCCATTATACTAAGAATGAGTATATTAAAGTCAAGTCCGCACGGTCGGTAATCGCGTATCGGTAATGTCGCGTTCAGCCCGGATCGCCTCGCGAAAGCGGAATAATTTGGCCGGTCGGCCAGGGCCCGAGGTGAATTTTCCAGTTTCTTCCAACAGGTTTTGACCCTCCATCACCCGCCGGAAGTTCGATTTATGCATGCGCTGCCCTGCCAAAGCCTCGACGCAGCGTTGCAGATCCAACAGCGAAAAACTCTCCGCCAGCAGCTCAAACACCACGGGCCGATATTTAATTTTCGCCCGCAACCGGCTGATCGCGGTGGCCAAGATCCGCCGATGATCCGCCACCATCGGCGTGCCTGGCACCGGCTCGCCATGGGCAGCCCGGCCATCGCGCGCCGCCTCATGCACCAGCCCGGCCTCATATAATAATTGGTAGCGCGCGAGCACCAACTCTTCGTTCCAGGCCACCCCATCCAACCCAAACGCACTCGCCACGCGCATTCTGCGCGTCACGTCACCGCCGTCCCAGCGCGCCAGCCCCTCGCGCATCCGCGCCTCTATCAGCGTCGGCTCGCGCTTGTTCTCGGCCCGCCGATCCTCCCAGGGAAAATACCGGTACCAATCCTGCCACGAAATCGCACCTTGCGGCGCTGCTTCGCGGGTCAGTCCCAAATAGGAAATCGAAATGCTGCGCCCCTCGGGCGGCGCTTCCGCACTGCGCGCTTGATCGGCGAAGGTATAAAGCTGCTCGACATAGCCGAGCGGATGATGGGTCTGCTGCTCGACCCAGGCGCGCAACCCCGATTGCAAAGACCGATGGGTCGGCTCCAACGGCCCTTCGGGCAGGGCACTCCCATCCGCCAAGGTTAATACCCGTGGCACGCCCTGCGTGACCGCGACCAGCACCGCGATCAACTCCGCATGGATGGTCTGCGCGCCCTCCGCCATGCTCAGCCGATCATGGCTTGATCGTGCGAAAAGCGATCTTCGCGGCCAGCGCGCGCGGGGCAAACCGTGTGCCAAACGGCATCGCCGCATTCATTGTCCCCGCCACCACGCTCGATCGCCCGTTGGCCAACGCATCAAGCCCGATCCGCGCCACCTCGCTGGCCGTCATCGCCGATTTTTTGGTAAAATCCGAGCGCGTCTGGTCCGCCACGGCAAAAAACTCGGTCTCAGTCACGCCGGGGCACAACACCGAAACCCGCACCCCTTGCGGCGCCAACTCCACATCCAGCGCCTCACCCAGCGACAACACGTAGGATTTGCTCGCCGCATACGCAGCGTAAAGCGGCACGGGCTGAAATGCCGCCGTTGAGGCCACCAGCATAATTCGCCCATAGCCGCGCGCCGCCATTAACGGCGCAAATAGTCGGGTTAAATGGGTCAGCGCGGTGATATTCACCGCTAACATGGCATCGACCCTGTCCCAATCCGCCGTGGCCAGTGCACCAAACACACCAAGGCCGGCATTATTGATCAGCACATCAACCGTCGCGAATCGTTGCACCAGATCGGCGCGGGCTTGCCCATCCGCCAAATCGGCGGGGGCGACCATCGCTGTCACGCCGAATAATCGGCACTCTGCGGCCAGCGCCTCCAGCCGGTCCGCCCGGCGAGCCACCAGCACCAGATTGGCGCCGCGCTGCGCCAAATCGCGGACCATCGCCGCGCCAATGCCGCTCGACGCCCCGGTAATCAGCGCCGTCTTGGTGCGAAAATGATCATTCATACATCCTCCTGGCCCGTGCCCCGAGCGTAACGCATGATGGCAGGATCATCGCTCCCGCGCAATTTCGTGCCGCACAACCGAGCTCTGGCGTTGCCAAGGGCACAGAAACGTGTTTAGCGTCCCAGCAATCAGGGGCGGCGCGCCATGCGGCTGCGACATAAGAACATTCGGAGGGTTGAATGATTGCTTACGCTTTACAGCAATTAATTAATGGAATCACGCTGGGCATGGTCTATGGGTTGATCGCGGTCGGTTACACCATGGTTTATGGCATTATTGGCATGATCAATTTCGCTCATGGCGATGTGTTCATGGTGGGTGCTTATGTCGGTATTATTGTGCTTACTGCTTTTTCGGGCATGGGCATCGCTGCGGTTCCTGTCGGTTTGCTGGTCGCGTTGCTGGTCTCTGTGGTGCTTTGCGGCGTCTATGGTTTCACCATCGAACGTGCGGCTTATCGGCCCTTGCGCGGCTCGTTTCGCCTAGCGCCATTAATCTCGGCAATCGGCATGTCGATTTTGTTAGAGAACTTCGTGCAAACCTCGCAAGGGGCCAAAGACCGTGCGATTCCCGAGCCGATTCCTGGCGGTTTCAAAATCATGCAACAGCATGGTTTCGTTGTGCAAATGTCGTATATGCAAATCGCGATCATCGTCACCACCTTGGTCACGCTGGGCATTTTCACCTACATCGTCACCAAAACCCCGCTCGGCCGAGCGATGCGCGCGATCGAGCAAGATGCCAAAATGGCTGCCCTGCTCGGCGTCAACACCAACCGGGTCATCAGCCTCACCTTCGTCATCGGCTCCGCCCTCGCCGCCGTCGCGGGCATCATGTTCCTCAGCTATTACGGGGTGATCAATTTCTTCATCGGCTTCAATGCGGGCATCAAAGCCTTCACCGCCGCAGTGCTCGGTGGCATTGGCAGCCTGCCCGGTGCTGTGCTTGGTGGCCTGCTGATCGGCCTGATTGAAGCTTTTTGGTCTGGATATGCAACAATCGCGTATAAGGATGTTGCGGTTTATTCAATCTTGGCCATCGTGCTGATGTTCATGCCCACTGGATTGCTGGGCCGCGCCGACATCGAGAAGGTTTAAGCGATGTCCGATGCGGTTCCTGCGGTGAGCGGTCGGGATACGCTCATTCGATATCTGCGCGATGCTGGCGGCGTCGGGATTTTGGCGCTCGCCATTTTCGTCCCCTTCATTGGATTGCGTCTGCACGGGCATATGA
>VFSW01002475.1_pt1 | contig 27902 bp, 29 predicted proteins | sample 5358111 | NCBI WGS metagenome assembly VFSW01 (sample SAMN11554181, study PRJNA540505) | mine drainage metagenome | isolation source: sediment from site ElyBrook_90M | place: USA: Ely Copper Mine, Vershire, VT | collected 2017 | reverse complement strand
ACAATGAAGACGGGCAAAACGGGTATCGTATCATTGTAGGGGCGTGATTTATCACGCCCTGCCTCGCTTATGGATTTTGCGTATGCGCGAGGGCAGCGTGCAAGAAGGTCTCTTCTTCAGGCGTGTAGGGATACTGGAAAGGACGTTGCTCGCTGGGCATCTTTTTGAGGCTCTGGTGCATCTTGCCCAGACCTTGCGTGATGCCCGCGTGACCGTGTGTGAACTGCTCGATCTGTGCGCGCCAGCGTTGTGCGAATGCCTGTGCCGCTGGGCCAGTCGGCTCTTCTCCACTGGCTACGAGACGTTTGAGATCGGCAAAAATCTCGTTCCATTGTTGGGTTGCGACCTGCTGATCGGCCTCGCTCCAGTTCTTGCCCCATTCAGCGATTTGCTGCCTCTGCTCTTCTGTATAGGACTGTTTGCTCAATTCCTCCATCTGTTGTAGCTGTTCATCAGTAAAGTATTTGTTGCGCCAATCGTTGTTTTGTTGCATTTGTATCACTTGGATCATGTGCGTAATGGCATCCCAGTTCGCGTCTCTGGCGTGAATAAGCAGCTCAGTCTCCTCGATAGCCTGAATGACCGTATCGAGTTGTGTGCGTTTCTCTTGCATCATCGCCTTCTGTTGGGCCAGCGTCTCTTGCAGGCTGGTTGGTCCAATCTGTAAGCAATATCCGATCTCATCTAGCGAAAAGCCGAGAAACTTAAGGGCCAGAATCTGCTGAAGGCGCGGCAGGTCTGCGTCAGTATACAGGCGATAGCCCGCTTCTGTTGAGCAGGAAGGGTGCAGTAGCCCGACTCTGTCGTAGTAGCGGAGCGTGCGTACCGAAACGGATGCCTTGCGAGCGAATTGCCCGCTACGGTAGGTACGTTGTTCCAAGTGTTACCTCCTCTCTACTGGACAGTGTAAAAGATGACGTAGCGTCATGGTCAAGCCTTTTCGGGAGCAATTTTGTTGGGCAAGAAAAGCTGTTAGTGCGCCATATAGTTTGACCAGAAGGTGTGCATCCGTTCGCGCAAAGGCGTGTGTTCGGGCTTGCGTAGATAGGGATCGCTCTCCCAGAGTTTGGTGGCGAGGTTGCGCGTAAGTTCAATCAATTTTGTATCGCTTAAGTCGGCAACGCGCAGCTCGGGCATCCCGCTCTGGCGCACGCCGATGAAATCGCCGGGACCGCGTAGGCGCAGGTCTTCTTCGGCGAGGCGAAAACCATCGTCCGTTTCTTGAAAAACGTCGAGGCGATCTTGGGCTTGTTGGCCGGCATCCGCACTGAGTACATAGCAGAAGGATTGATGTTTGCCACGTCCCACACGCCCTCGGAACTGATGTAGTTGTGAGAGGCCGAAGCGGTCGGCGTCTTCGATCACCATCACCGTCGCGTTGGGAATATCAATACCAACTTCGATAACGGAGGTTGCAACCAGAATATCTAGTTCACGGTCGCGGAACTGGTGCATGATCTGGTCTTTCTCTGTCGCTTTCATCGCACCGTGTAAGAGGCCGAGCCGTAGATTAGGGAAAACCTCGCGTTTGAGCCGTTCATACTCGACGGTCACGGCTTTGGCTGAAAGTGAGTCAGATTCTTCGATGAGGGGACAGATAATAAAGGCTTGTCGTCCATCTGCCACCTCGTGGGCAATCGTGGTGTTGGCCTCGCCGCGTCGATTGCCAGTGCGCCAGCGCGTGATAATCTTCTGGCGGCCCGGTGGCAGTTGGTCGATGACAGAGACATCCAAATCGCCATAAAGCGTCAGAGCCAGCGTGCGCGGAATGGGCGTCGCGGTCATCACAAGCATGTGTGGATGGTAACCCTTCTTGCGCAGCGTCTCCCGTTGCTCCACACCAAAGCGATGCTGTTCATCGACAATGACCAGACCGAGCTTCTGGAACGTGACATCCTCTTGAATCAGGGCGTGCGTGCCAATTGCGACCGTTGCCTGCCCACTCTCTAACGCTGCTCGTGCCAACTGGCGTTCGCGCTGGCGCAGGCTGCCAGTCAACAATACGGTATTGATGCCAAACGGTTCCAACATCTTACTGATGCTGCGCTGATGTTGTTCAGCAAGCAGTTCGGTAGGAGCCATCAGCGCGCTCTGATAGCCATTGAGGGCGGCAACATAGAGCGCGGCGGCGGCAACTGCGGTTTTGCCCGCGCCCACATCGCCTTGAAGCAGGCGGCACATCGGCTTATCCTGACCGATATCTGCCAAAATCTCGCAGATCACGCGCCGCTGAGCCTCCGTGAAGGTAAAGGGTAGCGTGTCCTCAAACGGCTGGTCGGTGATGACGCTTGACCAGAGTGTCGTCACGGGTGGTTGCGCGTTCTCCTCTTTCGATACAGTTTCGGCCTGCTCGTTGCTTTGCGGCGGTGTTACAAAGACACGGCTATAGTCGATAGCGAAGGCATTGCCCTGGGGAGCCTCGCGTTGCCAGCGACTGCGCCGCTCTTGCATGCCAAGCTGAATCAGAAATAGCTCGTCAAAGGCTAGACGGCGGCGCGCCTTGAGCAGCATGATCTCGCTTTCAGGGTAATGAATATGTGAGATGGCGTCTGGCATGGGAATCAGCTCGCCTGCTGAACGGATGGTATGCGTAAGATGGTCGGGAACCATGGCGGCGTAGTGATCGACAACCCATTTGGTGAAGCGGCGCAGAGCCTTGGCGTGCAGGCCCTCGGTGAGCGGATAGACTGGCACGAGGCGACCTGTGTTGAGCAGATCGCCCTGGTCGGGAAACTCGTGACTGCGCACGGAAAACTCAATTTTGTTGCCAAAGCGTTGCTTAATGCCTGTGACTACGATATATGAGTCTTTGGCTCCTTTAAGCTGCTTCATAAGATACGACTGATTGAACCATGTGACGCGCAATTTGCCTGTATCATCAGAGATTGTAGCAATGGTGCGTACACGTCCGTTGCCTGTGCGTGTTTGCTCAACCTCCCAGATCATGCCGATGGTGGTTGTTAGCTCATTAAAGGGAATCTCCGCAATTTTAACCAGTTTACTGTAGTCGCGGTGTTCGCGTGGAAAATAGAAGAGCAGGTCATGTACGGTGTGAATGCCGAGCATATGCAGTTTGGCGGCTACCGAGACTCCCACGCCAGGGACTGCCGTAATATCCGCATTGAGCAATGCCAGTGCGGTATGTCCTTGTGACATGCCGCTATCGAGGTGAATGGGCGATGATTGCTCTATTGCGCTTACGGTGGGACGTGCTGGTACTTTCGTTGTGCGTGCAGGAGTCGCATCATCATGGGTCTGTTGTGCAGGCTCAATGGGTGTACTCTCGCTGGGTGTACTTTCTTTGTCTGAAGCACCTGCTATACTGGCAGATTCGGCAATGTCGGTTGCTTTGCTGTCTAGGCGTGTCAGTATTGAGAGAGCGGCGCGAATCGTGGCGGCACGCTGCATCGGGTCCATCTCGCGATAGCCCTGCAAATGCTCTGCGAATTGCTGCACGGGCGTGAGATCGCGCTGCTCCTGTTCACAGAGCGCGTACACATCGCTATACCAGCGGGCGACAAAGGTTGCCAGTCCACCGGGCTTGATGGCCTGATCGCGATGGTTGGTGCGCTGCTCAAATTGGAGTACCTTGCGGGCGCGCTCGACGTATTCAGTGAGCGTGACACGTTGTTGTTGTACCATACGACTGCTTTATGACACCTGCTTCTGTTTTCTCTTCCCTCATGATAGAGGGAATAGCTTGCTCTGTCAAGTCACATTTGGAGGGTTAAACTCAGCAAATGTGACTTGACTTTCCCATATCCATATGGTATATGTTTTTGCAGTGTGGAATAACTCTACACGTATGATGGAAAAGTACCTGTTTTTTACGTGCTTTTCGTAGATCGTCACCTTTTCAGTGATTGCAAGATGTGCATTTTTGGCACAGGAAGGGATTGCGCGCTATGCAAACAATGGATAGCAGCGTCAAGGACGAAATATTTGTTGATGAGTATACTGGTGGATTAGTAGGACCAAGCCTGGGTTTTGTGGGAACCGTCAAGGATGGCGGTCATATCAGTTGTGTTGTGCCTCCCGGTTGTTGGGGGCCAATGATTACGCCCGATTTTCGTGGTGGTCACGAGGTCACGCGCCCAGTCGCAGTTGAAGGTGCGAAGGTTGGTGATGCCATTGCGATCAGCATCGAGGAGATGCAGGTACTTTCGCTGGCAACCTCCTCTGGAACCATGCTGACACGTGGGGCGGCCTTTGGCGACGATCCGTTCGTCGATAAGAAATGCCCCGGTTGTGGCACACTCTGGCCCACGACACGAGTCGAAGGAACAGGTGAGGAGAGCATTCGCTGTGTCAAATGTGGCGCATCCGCGACCGCATTTGTTTTTGAAGAGGGCTATACCATCGTATTCGACCATGCCAGCGGTGTTGGGGTCACTGTCGATGCGGTCAATGCGCATCTCTTCGCGCAGCGCGCCCGTGAAATTGCCGCATTACCGGCGAATGCGCGCCAAAATTCTGTTTTGCTCTTCGAGCCGCATACTATTCCTGGCACACTAGCTCGCCTGCGTCCTTTCATTGGCAATATGGGAACGACGCCAAGTGCGGACTTACCCGACTCACACAATGCGGGCGACTTCGGGCATTCACTGATTGGGGCGCGCCATATGTACGCCATGACACAAGAGGCCCTCAATCACGCCAAAACCGACGGCCATCTGGATACCAACGAAGTACGTCCTGGCGCGATCTTACTCTGCCCGGTAAAAGTTGATGGGGGTGGTGTCTATATTGGCGATTGCCATGCCAGCCAGGGTGACGGTGAACTTGGCCTGCATACAACAGATATCACCGCAAAAGCGCGCGTGCGTGTCAACGTGATTAAGAATCTGCAACTGGATGGCCCCATCTTGCTGCCTGTTGCGGAAGACCTGCCCTTTATTGCACGCCCATTCTCGGCCGCGGAAATAGCGGCGGGTGAGGCTCTGGCCCAGCGTTATAGTGTCACACTACAACGCAATGTTGGTCCACTTCAGTTTATCGGGACAGGCCCAACTCTCAATGATGCAACCGATAACGCAATTGCGCGTGCTGCTGGCGTGCTGCAAATGACGCAGGCCGAAGTGCGCAACCGCTGCACGATTACCGGTTCAGTCGAGATTGGGCGGCTTCCTGGCGTTGTGCAACTGACGATGCTGGCTCCCTTCTCGCGGCTTGATACGCTTGGCCTCGGCAATCTGGTTCGCCAGCAGTATGGCCTGTAGTATGTCTTTGATGCTGTAGATCAGGTTGCTGATCTGTACCACGAGTAGCGTGTGTCTGGTAGGATATGTGCTACTCGTCTGGAGTCCTGGCTATGCTAGTTCATGTCCATCTCTACGGTGCTGTGCGTATTGTAGCTGGTCAACCGATTGTCTCTCTGCATTTTGATGCGCGCTCTGTGCCGTTTTCACAGCTTATGCGAGCGTTAGTGCAGAGCTATCCCCGTATGCGCTCGTATCTGGTGGATGAAACGGATGCACTACACGCGAATATTCGTGTTCTCATTAATGAGCAACGTCCAGACACCGATGTCACGCTAGATACCCAACTTTACCCTGATGATCGTGTTGCCCTGCTTATCATCGTGGCGGGCGGGCGCGGCTGATAAAGGCCTATAAATATGTGGGCCAGATATCATGCACGGGTCGCCAGCCGAGCATCTTACGCATGGCAGCGTTGCTACAGCGCAGCGATGGTGGGTTGGGCTGGCTGGTATCGCGTGGTGGATGGGCCATACCACAACGTTCCGCTAGCGTATCCAGATAATCGCCGTTGCGTAGTGGCTCATCGACAATATTAAGTGTTGCCGCCGCTGGAGCCGCCTGGAGAATCGCACTGAGAGCGGAAGCCATATCCGCAACGTTGATGGGCGAGAGAAAATTGCGCCCATCGCCAGGGATTGTCACCTGGCCGGCGCGCAGTTGCATGATCTGCCTGTCTTGCTGTGTGCCTGGACCAACGAACCAGCCGCCGCGTGCGATGCACCAGGGCAGTTGATGCGGTGAGATGGCTTTTACCATACTTTCCATGGCGATGACTGGTCCACAAAGGGCAGCGCGCTCTGGTGAAATATCAAGCGGCATATGTTCATCAATCCACTGCTCGCTATGATCGGGATAGGCCATCACGATGCTTTGTTGCACATAATAGCTTGTGCCGCTGGCGAGCGCGGCCTGGAGTAGCAGGCGTGTACCCGTCGTGCGCAGTTGCGTATTGACATGCCAAGCTTCAGGAGCAGTTGGCTCGGATGGAATGGCGGTCGCCAGATGCAGAACCGCGTCACAATCCTGCACAAAACGTATAAGTTGTTCCGGCATATTCTCTGCCAGCAGATCGCCAAGAACAATCTCAATGCCCGAACCCTGTAAGCGTTGCGCGTGCTGTGGTGTGCGCACGAGGGCGCGGATAATATGTCCCTGTTGCAGCAACAGAGGGATCAGATTTCTGCCAAGCACACCCGTTGCGCCTGCAATGAAAAGACGCATATGTCGCATACGAACAATCCTTCCTTGTAAACCCCTTCGATGGTTTTCCCATGCATAGCATAGCAGAAGATGAGCGGCTATGATAGTGGATTGCTGAGATAGAAGATGTGATCCACTTTTTTGTTCTCGCTCGTTATGTTAGATAAGAGTGGTTGTGTTTTTGTACATCCCCTTTTACTATAACGCGAATAAGGAGTGTGTTCTTCATTATGGCATCATTACGCGAGTTTGGCTCACGTGGTCTTAAGAGCAGCATTGGCTCTCTGGGCGGCTTCCAAAAGTTCATTTTGCGTGGCAACGTCGTTGACCTTGCCGTTGGTATCGTCATTGGCGCGGCCTTTACCGCCGTTGTCAGTGGGTTTGTGGCTGATTTTATCACGCCTCTCATCGGTGTTTTTCTTGCCCTCTTTGGTTTAAAAGATTTCTTGAACTTTGCTTTGCCAGCCTATGGTGGCAACATGTTCAAGGTAGGCGCATTTATCAATGCATTGCTGACATTCGCCATCACCGCAGCCGTTGTTTACTACTTTGTGGTACTGCCCGTTAACTCACTGACGGCGCGCTATATACCGCATCAAGCTGCGCCGCCCACAACGCACGATTGCCCTTACTGCCTGAATGCAATTCCGTTGGCGGCCACGCGCTGCGGTTTCTGCACCTCTGAGGTCAAGCCTGTCACTCTCATGAATGGACAATAAATCTAGTGCAAGCAATGCCATCCATGATGCCAGTACTCATGGATGGCATTGCTTGCATTAGGTATTGTTGTCTTGCATGGAGATGTTGGCTGGCGTATACTGCACATGGTGAGAGATGTTGTGGTATAGCGCAGCAGAGCTGGTTTCGGATGTGTTTTATACCCACCCATTACTGCTCTACCGATTGTATCCATACGATCACCGTCTGACGACAATGGAGCGTATCATCAACGTGTTATATGTGAGTGGTTGACCGCTCCTATGTTATTGCCAGTTTGAGATGAGGAGAGAGTTACCGATGTCGTCAACTTCTGAGTCGATGCGCCTGGAAGATTGGATCAGGGATATTCCTGATTTTCCACAAAAAGGCGTCTTGTTCAAGGATATCACCCCGCTATTACAGGATGGAGCAGCATTCCATGCTGCTATTGGACAGCTCGCGGCCCATTACGCGCAGGCGGGTATTCGGACCGTTGTTGGCGTCGAGTCACGCGGCTTTATTTTCGGTGCGCCCCTGGCCTATGAACTGAACAGCGGTTTCGTGCCGGTGCGCAAATTTGGTAAACTGCCCTCGAAAACGCTGAGTGTCGAATATGCCCTGGAATATGGCACAAACGTGGTTGAGATTCATACCGATGCTATCAAGCCCGGTGATCGCGTGCTGATTGTTGATGATCTGCTGGCGACAGGCGGCACGGTCTCGGCAGCGATTGAGCTGATCGAAAAACTGGGTGGCGAGATCGCGGGCATCGCCTTCCTGGTCGAGTTGAGCTTCCTACGTGGGCGCGAATACCTCAAAAACTATGATGTGTTTGCCCTGATTACCTATTAATATCTGTGATGCTTGTAAAACCCGTAGAGGCCGCTGTATCGCGATCTCTACGGGAAGAGCGAGTATAAAGAACACGTTTTCAACAATTGTGTCTGTTGGCCTGCGCATGACTTACCAGCCGAGCCAGGTGGTTTTCTTAGCGGCAGATATGGGTATGCGTTCAAGACGGGGCATGGCGGGATAACCGAGATAGACGAAGGCGACGATATGATCCTTTTTCTCCAGGCCCAACCATTGTTTTACCTTGGGGTCGTAAGCAGGTTCGCCCGTGCGCCACATCGCGGCAAGCCCCAATTCCTCGGCTGCTAATAGCATGTTTTGCACCGCTGCTGAGGCGGCCTCGATATTCTCGATCTCGATCTCTTTCGGTTGTTTAGGTTGCTCCGCGATGACGGCGATTAACACAGGGGCACGTAAAGGTTTGTTGCGCTCCTTGGCAATCATGACGTCAAATTTCTCATGGTTCGCCTCAGCCATGCGTGCGGTAAACGACTCTGCCATGATCTCGCCAAGCTCTACACGTGCCTTGCCTGCGAGTACAAAAAAACGCCAGGGTTCGGCGTTGTGGTGATTGGGGGCATGCGTCGCCGCCTCCAAAATCGTCTCGATCTGGGCGCGTGTCGGTACCTCAGTGGTCATTTTGCCGATGCTGCGCCGCTGTTTGATGAGTTCTATAATGCTCATGACACTCTCTTTTGACATGAAGACGTGATGATATGGATGAAGCTACTTGTCCGTATCATCACGTCTTTGTGATTTATTTTGTTTTGCCATCGAGCAGTTGAATCGTGCTAGATTTGAGCAAATTCTCTTCCACGCCAATCGAGGGCAGCAACTGTGCTTGCGCCTGCGTGGTGAGCGGTAGGCCCCACAGTTTGATGAAGCCGAGAGCCGCGTTATGATCGAACTGGTCGCCCGTGTCATAGGTTGCTAGACTGTGGCTATAGAGCGAATGCTCTGACTTGCGACCGACAACTGCACTGTGACCATTATACAACTTCATGCGTACCACCCCGCTGACAAAGCGTTGCGTACTCTGTACATAGGCGGCGAGGTCTTGATGCAAAGCACTATACCACTGGCCGTTGTAGATCAGGCGCGCGTATTCGCCCGCGACGATCTCTTTGAAACGGGCCTGGTCGCGGCTGAGTGTCAGGCTTTCCAGCGCTTGATGGGCGGCAAGCAAGATGGTAGCGGAGGGAGCCTCGTAGATTTCACGCGACTTGATGCCGACCAGACGATTCTCGATATGATCGATGCGTCCAATGCCATGTTCACCCGCGAGCTTGTTGAGCGTTTCGATCAGTGTGACGCCATCGACCTCTTCGCCGTTGAGGGCAACGGGAATGCCATTCTGGAAGGTAATCTCAACATAGGTTGGCTCCTGTGGAGTTTTGCCGTCGGGGGCAACCGTCCAGGCGTAAACATCAGAGGGTGGTTCGGCCCAGGGGTCTTCCAGGATGCCACATTCAACACTGCGTCCCCACAGGTTTTGATCGACAGAGTAGGGGCTGGCACTGGTGACGGAAATGGGAATGCCTTGCTCGGCGGCATAGGCAATCTCGTTATCGCGTGTCATGCTCCACTCACGCACGGGAGCGATAATTTTGAGATCAGGGGCTAGTGTGTTGATGGAGACATCGAAGCGCACCTGGTCATTGCCTTTGCCTGTGCAGCCATGCGCAACTGCCACCGCTCCTTCTGCCCGCGCGACCTCAACCATCAGGCGTGCAATCAGTGGACGCGCCAGGGCGGTTGCCAGTGGATACTGGCCTTCGTAAACCGCTCCTGCTTGTAGGGCAGGCCAGACAAAGTAGCGCACAAAATCGGCACGTCCGTCTACGATCAAGGCTTTGACCGCGCCAATCTGGCGTGCGCGCTCGGCAATGGCGGGTAAATCGCGATCATTGCCTACGTCAATCGTCAGGGCGATCACGTCCAAATCGTATTTCTCTTTGATCCAGCGAATTGCGACGGATGTATCCAGACCACCCGAATAGGCAAGTACAACTGTTGACATCTCTTTTCTCCTCTATAGTATGTATGACTTATGCTTCGTTTATTCCAACCAGATGCGCAATTGCATTGTTAAATGCTGCTGTTCGTTCGTGCCAAGTCATCTGCACCTGGCCCAAATGAGTACTGACCTCTTCCAGAGCGAGGCTACCCGCTCCACCCAGGTGTGAACGGGCTTTGAGGCGTTCTACCAGTTGCTCCTGGCTCTCGACAGGCAACGGGATATGGCGATCAAGCTGAGCGGTGACCTCGGCTCCTACGATGCGATAGGCGTCGCGAAAGGGCATTTTTGAGGCAATGGCCAACTCGTAGGCGCGGTCAGCGGCGAACAGTTCAAACGTACAGGCTTTGACCAGATTGGCAGTATCGAGCGAGAGATTTTGTACGACCAGCGTGCAGATGTTTAGGCTCTCTAAAATCAGGTCGAGTGCCTCCATGAAGGGCCGTTTGGTTTCCTGATAGTCCATATTGTAGCCGGATGGCAGGCCACTTACGATGCCAAGAATCTGCTGCTGCAAAGCCAGCATGGTTTGCATGCGTGCGCGTACCAGTTCCATAATACCAAGATTGCGTTTCTGCGGCATGATGCTGCTGCCCGTGCATAATTCCTGAGGAACCTGCAAAAAGCTATATTCAGCAGTTGTGAAGAGCAGCACATCCTGCGCAAATTTACTCAGGTCGAGCATGATCTGTGTGAGAGCCTGCACAATTGCTGCCTCAATCTTGCCGCGACTGTTTTGCACATAAATCACGTTATTTTGCACATGCGCGAAACCGAGCAAATCAGAGCTGTATTGGCGGTCAATGGGGATAGGCACGCCATACCCGGCTGCCGAGCCAAGCGGAGACTGATCGTTGAGTCTATATGCTGCTGAGAGCAGTTGCTCATCATCCAGTAGCGACTCGGCAAAGCTGGCGGCCCACAAGCCGACCGAGGAAAGCATAGCGCGTTGCATATGCGTGTAGCCCGGCATGGGAATCAGGGCATAGGTTCCAGCGAACTCTAAGAATGCGGAGACCAGGTCGGTCAGACTCTCTGCGACCGTATGCAACTGCTCTTTACCGTAGAGGCGCAGGTCAACAAGGACCTGGTCGTTGCGCGAACGGGCCATGTGAATCTTCTTGCCCGTTGCGCCCGCGCTGGTGACCAGGTAGTTCTCGATGCTGGTATGCACGTCCTCATCGGAAGGCAATACACTAAATTCGTGGGTCGCTTCAAGTGCGAGAACGGAGCGCAGTGCGTTCTTGAGCGTGGCATGTTCTTCTGTGCTGAGAATACCAATTTTTTGCAACATGGCAACGTGAGCGAGAGAACCCCACACGTCATGGCGAATTAAACGACTGTCGAGCATGCTGTTCTGCGCAGCCTCGAAGCGTTCTACGTGTTCGTTGACTTGATAGCCTTTTTGCCAGAGTTTGGTCATAATACATAGCCTCCTTCAATGGAAGGATAGAGAGGCAATAAAAAACCCCCGTCCCTTCCTAAAAACATTGAAGGGACGAGAGTGCTGGACGATCTATCTGTGTGGTTGTGTCCGCTACACACCCGTGGTGCCACCCTGATTGTCTCTCATACAGACACTCATCATGGAGAATGCTATATTGCTGCTATGAGAAGACCACTTTTACGGTTATGGTGCTGCGTGGGAACCATCCACCTCACCTACTTGCCCTTGTGCGGACGCGATCAATCGGTCCCTACGTTTGTGCGGACGCGATCAAGCGGTCCCTACGTTTGTGCGGACGCGATCAAGCGGTCCAATCGTTATTGTTCCGACAAGGCTTTCTTCGGCGAGCCGCTCACGAAGGCGTTCTGAGAGACGTATCCATTCCGAACTTCCACTCTGCTTCGGATCGCTGTCGGGCGTCATGCTCATACTTTGTTCGCTCAGCGCGGGTCAGGCTACAATCTATACTTTTGCTATCATAACAGGTAAGAGACGGCGATGTCAATAATTTGGTTACGGATTCTGGTTTTTTGTAAGCTTTTAGTGAAGAGGTGCGTAATCAACGCCTGTAAGCTGGACAGAGGCATCCCATAAACGCACGGCTGTACTCCTATTGTATTCGCGCTGGTAGTTTGGTTCCAGACGTGGATAGCCGCGCATGCTAAAGAAACCAGCGGGGCCGATTAACTCTCCACCACGAATAGCGGGTGCTGTGGCCGCATAGAGTTGGGGCAGTGCGCCCATACTGGCACTCTGCGCGATCACGGGCATGAAAATCTTATAGAGTGCGCTCTCCAGTGTAGAACCTGTCATTGTTGCACTGGTTGTTTGCAATTCAGTGTTTGAAAAGCCAGGATGCGCGGCGACACTGAGCGTGTGTGCCTCTATAGCCGAGAGCCGACTCTGCAACTCGAACGCGAAGAGCAGATTGGCTAATTTGCTCTGTCCATAGGCTTCCCAGCGTCCATATGCGCGTTTCCTGTTCAGGTCAGCAAGATCAATTTTGCCCATCGAGCGTGCAATACTGGTTGTGGAGACAACGCGACTTTGCGGTGTAGCAAGCAAAAGCGGGAGCAGCAGACCAGTCAGGGCGAAGTGGCCCAGGTGGTTCGTGCCGAACTGCATCTCGAAGCCATCAGATGTTTCTTTGCGCGGAATGGCCATGACACCTGCATTATTAAAAAGTAAATCAAGACGGTCGTGCGTCTGCTGTATCTTGTCGGCGAACTCCCGTATTGATGCGAGGGAAGCCAGATCAAGTTGTACCAGTTCCAATGATGCATTGGGCACTGTGGCTTTAAGCGCAGCTTGTGCCGCACTAGCCTTTTCAAGATTACGACAGGCCATAATGACATGCGCGCCTTTCATGCTGAGAGCGCGCGTTGTCTCCAGCCCTAACCCACTATTGGCCCCTGTTACCAAGGCAATACGGCCTTGCTGAGATGGTATATCGTTAATGGTCCATTGACTCATGTAGATAGCTCCTTTAGAATTGCTACCTTCTTATCTTGTGTTTGAACACTAGAATAGAAGATCAAACGGTCATCTTAATGATAGTGTGTTGCTGTGTTATTATGCAAGGTGGCTCTAGTTGCGAAAAGCCTCTGCTGGGTTTAAGATAGACTTTATCAAAAGGTCTACAACAGTGAAGGAGCGAACAATGACACAATGGCCGGAAGTCCGTGCGCAACAGGCATGGTATGACGAGGTCCGCCGCTACACGCTTGATCTGGTCGCTATACGTGGTGTTAGCCCTGGAGCGGATGAATTGCAGGTGGCGCAAGAGGTTATGCGTTTATTGAGCGACGGTGGATTAGAGCATGCCTATACCTTTCTGGGCCTGGACCCGGTTGCTGATGACCCCTATGGACGCCAGAACGCCTGTGCCTTCTTGCGCGGTCAAAGCTCTCAGACGCTTGTCTTGCTCGGTCATATCGATACGGTTGATACGCAAGATTATGGCCCTCTGGAAGGGCTGTCCCTCGATCCTGAAGCTCTGAACGCGCAGATAGAGACCATTCAACAATGGAGCGCGGAGGTACGGGAAGACCTCGCGGCCAATCCTGGGGATTGGCTCTTTGGGCGTGGCGTTGCCGATATGAAAAGCGGCGTGGCTGTCAATATTGCCGTCATGCGTCATTTCGCGGCCCTGGCCCAGACAGGGCAACTGCCGCTTTCGCTTGTTTTCCTGGCGGTTGTAGATGAAGAGAACGAGTCGGCGGGTGTGCTACAGGCGGTGCAGTTCTTGCTGCGTTTGCGCGAACAATACGCTTTAACCTATGTGGGGGCAATCAATACTGATTACACGACTGCCCTTTATCCGGGTGATCCCCATCGCTATATCTACACGGGCACGGTTGGTAAACTGTTGCCCGCCTTTTTGATTATTGGGCGCGAGTCGCACGTGGGCCATCCTTTTCAGGGCATGGACGCGAACCTGATAATGGCGGAACTGATTCGCGATCTCAGCATGAACGATGCTCTGAGCGATCAAGTACGCGGACAACTCACGGCCCCGCCTGTGACGCTGCACGCGACTGATCTCAAGGCGCACTATGACGTTCAATTGCCTTTCGCGGCCTATTGTTATTTCAATGTCCTAACTATGCAAACCACGCCTCAGCAACTGCTGGAAAAGCTTTGTGCGCGCGCAACTTTTGCTCTTGCTGCCGCTTTGCAACGTGTGGATGATGCAGAGCAACGTTGGGAACAGATACGTGTGCAACATCCCCAGAGTTTATACTTCAATTTTGCGCATACCCATACTGTGCATCATACTCCGCGTGGTGGGCAAGTTATGAGCTATGCCGACCTCTATGCTCGCACACTTGAGCGGCACGGCGAACAGTATGTGCAAGACGCGCTAGCGGAGGAGTGGAACCGCTGGCCCGCGACATTGGACAAACGCGAGCGTTGCCTGCATCTCGTCTATCGTCTCTGGCAGATTAGCGGCGAACATGGACCTGCTATCGTCGTCTACTATGCGCCTCCCTACTATCCACATGTTGCTGCAACATCCTCGCCACTCCATCAAGCACTGGCGCACGTGTGTAAGCAGCATAGCGAGTTACATTTGATGCTGCAGGAATATTTTCCATTTCTCTCCGATTTAAGTTATCTTCGGCTTGAGCCATCGCTTGATACCGCGGTCTTACAAGCCAATATGCCCATCTGGTCGGATGCTTCCGCTTCTGCACGGCCTGGTGCCTATTATTTGCCATTCCAGGCCATACGTGAACTGGCATTACCTGTTGCTAATTTGGGACCCTATGGGCGTGGAGCGCACCAGCGCGACGAGCGCGTACTCATGTCCTACTCGTTTGGTGTGTTGCCACAATTGTTATGTGAAACAATCGAACAAACCTGGAAAATATTAAACACCCGTAAAGATCGATGATGGGCTTCAACACATATTACGCCGTTCTCCTCTATACGCGCTGCCCAAATGCATTGCATTTTTAAGGCTTCATCACTGTTTCCTGTCGCCATTTTTCGCGCTGGCGATCGTGATGGGCGGATAGAGGCATTCAAATGTACTAGAGACTGGACGTAGCTGTGTTTATTGGTATATAAGCATATAGAGATTGGCTTATCATAGTAAGCGGATATGCTACAAAAAGAACAGGTAATATTTTGAAGGTACAGTATAAATGGATATTACAAGACAACATCAACATGTGGGGACTGACAGGTATGGCGTTAAATTAGCTATTGCATTGTTCTTTCTTTTATTTCTTATAGCCTTTTCTTCTGGTATGTATGTTGTGCTGGCGATGAACTCAGTGGTTCCATTGCCACTCTCGCTACCTTTTCAACGCGTGGGGCAAGTGTTTGCGCAAGAGCAGGCGACTCCACCATCTTCGCAGGTACAACTGGATAGGCTGGCTGCCCAACACGTGACGCAGCACTATATGCAGGCATTGCTCACACAACACTATGACACGATGTGGTCACTGCTCGCTCCACAGGCGCAGGCCATCTGGCCCGGCGAGTATGCTTTTATGAGCTTTTGGTCAGCGCGTTATCAGGATTATACGCTCCAACATTTTAGTATGACCTCAGCACATGCTCTGACGTACTGGGTAAACCCGGAAACGATGGTACAATATGACCGTGTAGAGATGGTACGCGTCTCGTTGCAACTGACGTTGAAGGCCGTGCCAGCCGCGTCACAGGGTGTGCCACCGGAAGACCTGGACCCTTCGGCGGTGCTAAAGAACCTGCCTGTAATTGTGCAGTATATGAACAATCCGACTGGGCAAGGCCAGAATTGGTTTGTACTAGCGGGCGGCCCCGCAGACCTAGAAGCTCCTATTTTACCTCCGCTGACGGCTTCCGTGCATGCGTTGCAGGTGCCGATTCTCATGTATCACCACGTTTCAGATGTTCCTACGCACAATGTGTTGGATTGGAGTCTGACCGTGACGCCTGCCATGTTCAATCAGCAATTAGATTATCTCAAAGGGCAAGGCTATCATGCGATCACCTTTAATCAGTTGATGAATGCTCTCTATTATGGTGGACCTCTGCCTGCAAAGCCGATCATCCTGACTTTTGATGATGGCTATGAGGATAACTACCGTTTTGCCTATAACATTTTGCAAGCGCACGGTTATACAGGTATGTTTTATATTATTAGTGGTAAAGTGGGTTGGGATGGGCAGATGAACTGGGGCCAACTGCAAGATATGCTTAAACATGGGATGCAGGTTGGTTCGCATACCGTCCATCACGTTGATATGGGGGCAGTGCTGCGTGACTCGGAGGTGCAAGCTCAGCAAGAACTACAACTCTCAAAGGCCACGCTGGAGAAAAATCTGGGCGGTGTTATTCAATATTTTTGTTATCCCAATGGTGAGCCATTTAAACATGGAAGTCTGCTTATTCGCCAGCGTATTATGGTGTTGCTGGCTGCTGACGGCTATATCGCGGCAACAACTGACCCCGGCATGACGGGTATCGTGCAGCAGAGTACGTTGCCTTTCGCGATGTTGCGCGTGCGTGTGGATGGGCGCGAGTCGTTGCTTGGTTTCAAACAGAGCATTCCTGTCTGATTTTTTGCAAAGCAGATCACACAAACCTTTTTGTGTGGTCTGCTTTTTGCGTGGTTTTCCCTTGACACGCCATTGCTGTGCGCCGTATAATTAAGTCAGAATTGACATAAAGGATGGGACGATGTATAAACAGGTAATGTTGTTGGGGCTACTTATAGAGAAACCCATGTATGGGCAGCAGATACGTGAAGTCATTGAAAATCATCATGATCTTTTCGCTGACTTTATTAAAAAGCCCACGATCTATTATCAGCTTGAGCGGCTCGTACAGGATGGATATCTGGAGATGCGGCGTGAAGCTGTTGAAGCTCCCGGCACCGGCGCAGCTCATACAGACTTTGCTTTGCGTGAGCGCGACATCTACTATATTACCGAGGTAGGGCGTGAACACTTTTCACATCTTTTGCGCACTGCCCTCAGTTCATATTCGCCTGCCCTTAGCAATGTCGATGCCTGCTTGTTCTTTCTGCATTATGTTAAGGCAGAAGAGGCTGTCACTTTGCTGACTGATCGCTATCACATCGTCAATAACTATCGTCAACAGGTCTTACAACAGATTGAAAAACAGAACATTCACGATAGTGCGCATCAACTCGTCAACGATCACAAGCTGACATTGCTTGATGCAGAACTACGTTGGTTGGAACGCACGCTTGAACATCTGCGTACCGTGCGTATCGTGTTATGAGCAGAGGATAGCTGATGTGACCTTGAATGTCGTCTATATATCAGGAGCTATCTTTTTTTGTCTCAGTTAAGTCAATTTTGACATAACTCAAGATAATAAAACCTCAACCAATGCCGCTCGTGTATCGGGTTGAGAAAGAAGGGTAACGGGAGTATCCCATGAAGCAGAGATCAACATCTAATAAACGCCCATTATGGCTGATGGCCCTAACTATTCTGATTGATTTTATTGGTTTCGGCCTGATTTTGCCACTTTTGCCTTTTTGGGCGGAGCATCTGGGGGCAAATGCATTGGAAGTGGGGTTGATTTTAACGGTTTATGCTCTGGCCCAATTTCTTTTTACGCCTGTTCTCGGTGCGCTTTCTGATCGTTATGGGCGTAAGCCTATCGTGTTCATCTCGCTGCTGATCGAGGTAGGTTCGCTGATTTTCACGGCCTTGGCGGGCACGTTGCCGCTTTTGTTGGTAGCGCGTTTCATTGGTGGGCTTGGCGCATCCAATATTGGTTCTGCTCAGGCGGTTGTCTCGGATGTGACTACGCCGCAAGAGCGTGCGAAGGGGATGGGGTTAATTGGGGCGGCGATTGGTCTAGGTTTTGTGATCGGGCCGGCCTTGGGTGGTGTTCTGGCTCCCTTAGGGCCAACTGTGCCCTTCTGGTGTGCAGCCGGTGTGGCATTGATCAATGCGCTACTGGTACTCTTCTTTTTTCAAGAGACGCGCAAGCCGCAGCGAGAGGTCCTTCCGCATGAAGCCGCAACGGGTATCGATATGCGTATCCTGTTTCGGGGTTGGCAGACAGCCGTGCGTCATCCCGCTGTTTTGCGCCTGGTGTTAGTTAATTTTCTGCTCACATTGGCTTTTACGGCGATGGAATCTGTTTTTGCCCTGTTTGCACAACGGTACTTTAGTTGGAACACGCCGCAGATTGGCTATGTTTTTACCTATGTAGGTGTCATCATCGTCATCATGCAAGGTGGCCTTGTCGGTAGGCTGGTACAATATGTAGGTGAGCAACGTCTGCTCATTGCGGGCCTTGTCTTGCTGGGTATGGGTTTGCTGTTGCTTGCGGTGGCGGGAACGAACTGGATCGCTCCTACTTGGCATGTCGCGTTTGTGCTGATTGCGCTGGGCATTCTGAGCATAGGAAACGGGGCGGTCAACCCAACGGTTTCCGCTTTGCTCTCATTCGCCAGTTCGACAGAGGGGCAAGGCGAGATATTGGGCTTATCACAAGGTATTGGTGGACTGGGTCGTATTATCGGACCACTCGCTGCTGGCAGTATATATGCCTTTGCAGGTCCGGGCATTCCTTTTATTGCAGGTGGTATGCTATCACTGGTAGCGGCATTGCTTGCCGTGCCTGTTCTCCCCACCTTGTCTGGGGAAGGAGACAAACAGGCACACCGCGCAGCGGAAACGGAGGCCGAGACGCGTTCGGTAACACCCGCTGGCAAACAGTAGAAGCAAAAACGTGGCAAGCTGTGCGCTCTGCTCTTGGGTGAACAGCTTGCTGGCGATGTATTCGTAGCAGAAATCAGGAGGTTTTAGATTGGTTGTTCGTATTACACTCTGGGTACTGCGTGTCTGCGTACTTGTTGGATTAATTCTGGGCATTATCTTGTGGACAGGAAAGGGCGATAGTATTGTTGGGATTCACATGTTGTTGGGTATTCTAACAGTTTTATCGCTCTGGGTGATCGCGGTTCTGACGGCGATGGCAAAGGGCGGAAACTGGGGGTTGTCGGGCGGCGCAATCGTATTGGGTCTTGTAGTAGCGGCATTTGGTTTAACACAGAAAACCATTTTGCCTGACCCGAACAGCCTGCACTGGATTATTCAGGTTGTCCATCTCCTGTTTGGCTTGGGTACGATTGGGATTGCGGAGATGATGGTGGCTCGCTACAAACGCATGAATGCAGCGAAAACGGTTGCCGCATAATAAACGGTTGCCGCATAATAGAGGAACCATTAGCCAATAACACTGCACCTGCTTTTGTGCTTGTTGAGCGTGAGGGTAGGTGCATGTTTGTGTTGTTTTGATAGGCATATGTTATAATGGGGCAACACTCTATTTTCGCACCATGATACCCTGGACACCGTCGTACAATGTAGCATATTAAGAGGATAAAGCGTGAACAACGAGGAACGTCGTATAGCAGTCTATCCGGGCAGTTTTGACCCGCTTACCAATGGACATCTGGATATCGCTCGCCGAGCCGCGTATTTATTTGATACTCTGATTATTGCGGTTTATGAGCGTCCTGCGAAAAACCTGCTCTTCTCTGTAGAGGAGCGTGTTGCACTCTGGCAAGAGGTCATCGAAGCAGAGCAGATGACAAATGTGCGAGTTGAACATTTCACTATGTTGCTGGTAGACTATGTACGTGCGGTGCAAGGGAATGCGATTGTCAAAGGTTTGCGTTCCCCCAACGATTTTGAAGCGGAGTTCCAGCAAGGGTTGATGAACCGCAAACTGGCTCCTGAGATTGAAACTGTCTGCCTGCTGACGAACCTGGAGCAACTCTTTATCAGTTCATCCCTCTTGAAAGAGGTTGCACGCCTGGGTGGTGATGTCACTGATATGCTGCCACCCAGCGTGATGAAAGCGTTACAGCAGAAACATGGTCTCTAAATGGGCTGTTGCTGTCGCGTTTGTCTGATGGAGAGGAGATGCGCCAGGGAGAGCAACCGGAAGAGAGGAATAACGAGCGATGGATATCCTCTACCTTGTAGATCGCCTGGAAAATCTCATTGCCAGTAGTCGTAAGATGCCTTTAATGAATCAAATTCTCGTCAAGGAGAATGAGATTCTTACCCTCGTTGAGCAGATGCGGGCGACGATTCCCGACGAGGTAAAGCAGGCAAAACGCATTGTGCAGGAGAAAGAGCGCGTGTTGGCGCAGGCACAAAGCGAGGCGGCGGCAATTCTTGCGCGAGCGCGGGAAGAGTCGGAGCGTGCCATTCACCGCGAGGGGCTATTGCGTGCTGCTGAGGAGCGTTCGCAGGAGTTAATTCGGCAAGCCAATGAACGGGCGCATGCATTGTTACAGCAGGCGGAAGATCAATGCGACACGCTGAAATCCGAGTCAGATTCCTATGTGGCAGAGACATTGATGAATCTGCGAGACCATCTTACGAGCATCGAGGGCGAAGTCAGCCGTACCATTCTCAGTATTGAGAGAGGGCTGGATAGCTTGCACTATCAGCAAGAGTTACCGGAAGAGGATGCAAGAGGCTTGGAAGAGCAGTATATGGAGGAGGAATTTGAAGACGAGCCGCCCGTGCGTCGTGCGCCGCGCCGTGCTTCATTGGCTCGCGATACGTTGGGGGGACCTAGTATTTCTGAGCCGTTTTAAGGTATTCCCTCTTGACACCCTTCACATGCTTGTCTATAATGAGCAAGCGCCAGCAAAGCATAAAGGGATATTTCGTGTTGCGTCGGGGTTTATGGCATACGTATCAGGATATACCTCGTGCTGAAAGGGAAGGTAGCAATGATTTTTAATGTGGCGCAACTTTTGAAGGCTTCAGTTGGGACTGCACTCGAAGAGAATTTTGACGAAGAAGATGTTCAGCTGGATCATGATTTGAAAGTGTGTGGCCCTATTACGGGCCATGTGCGTATGCGGCGTACCAACCAGTGCATCCTGGTGGATGGCTGGGTAGAACTGACAGTGGAGCTTTCATGCACGCGCTGTCTGCGCGATTTTGAGCATGTTATGCATGTGCCGTTTGAAGAACGTTTTTATCCAACAGTGGATATTCTGACCGGGCTAGCTGCGCCAGTAGCAGATGATGAAGACGATATTTTTTATATCGATGACCACCATCATCTGAATTTGACCGAGGCGATTCGACAGAATGTATTATTGGAGATACCGATAGTGACACTTTGTCAAGAAGATTGCGCAGGTCTCTGTTCGCGGTGCGGATATGATTTGAACCTTGGTCCGTGTGCGTGCCCGCCAGAAGTGGATGAGCGTTTCAGCGTTCTCAGCACCCTGCTGGGAAATGGCCTAACAGTGGCTCAGGATGCCCAGGCAAACCATAAGAAGACGACACAGAATTAAGGTGTGAGCCTGCGCATCGCTCAGGCAACCTTTGATGAAAGAGGAGCATACCCGATGGGAGCATTACCAAAACAGCGTGTCTCGCATGCACGGCAGGGCGAGCGACGTGCGCATCATCATCTTGACCTGCCCCAACTCGTTGCCTGCCCACAGTGCAAGAAGCCACGCCTCTCGCACCATGCTTGCCCCAATTGTGGCATGTATCGTGGACGTCAGGTGTTTTTACCCAGAGAAAAGAAGTAGTTGTTTGAGTCAGGTGGCGTTTTACAGGCATCAACACAGGCGTTATCCGCTGGAAGCCAATGGGCATCCGGTGAGGGTAGTAGCGTGTTTTGTCTGTGATGCCACCGATTTTATTGAAGAGTGAGTCGTATGACGACACAGGCACAGCTCGCCTTTCTTTTTCCGGGACAGGGTAGTCAAAGCGTTGGCATGGGGGCCGATATTTTTGAGGCATCGGCAGCGGCAAGACATGTATTTGAAACGGTAGATGACGCGCTCGGTTTTTCATTGAGTACCCTCTGTTTTCAGGGGCCGGATGATGTGTTGCGTGAAACAATCAATGCGCAACCGGCCATCGTCACAGTCAGCCTCGCCTATTTGGCGGCCCTGCAAGCTACTCTCTCCCCACACCATTCATCTTGGACCTCTCCATTGCAGCCTGCTTATACCGCCGGCCATAGTGTCGGTGAATATACCTCTCTGGTTGCGGCGGGCGTGTTGACGCTCAAGGATGCGGCACTGCTTGTGCGTGAGCGTGGGCGTTTGATGCACCAGGAGGGCGGAGTCTGTCCGGGCGGCATGGTTGCCGTGCTTGGCATGGATGCGGATACCTTGCAAGAGGTTTGCCTGGAGGCAACACAGCGTGCGCAAGAGAGCATGGTTCCAGGGGTCGGCGTCGCCCATCCGGGTCTGGGGCAGGTGGCAGTGGCGAATTATAATGCGCCGGGGCAGATTGTGATTTCGGGCGAGCAGCGTGCCCTGGCTCTGGCCTCTGAGTTGGCAAAAGCACGTGGAGCCAAACGGGTGATTCCCTTGGCGGTGAGTGCGGCCTTTCACTCGCCCGTCATGGAACCCGCGGCCCGTAGGCTCGCCCAGACGCTTGAAAATGCTCCTATCCAACAAGCTGTTCTGCCGGTGATTGGCAACATCCACGCGGCCCCACTGACTGATGTGCAACAGATACGTGGCGAACTGGCGCAGCAGGTGGCCGCTTCGGTCCAGTGGATTCGCACTATCGAATATCTTGCTCAGGCAGGTGTGACGCTCTTTATCGAGATTGGTCCTGGGCAGGCTTTGACGGGCATGGTGAAGCGCATTGTCAAGGGGGTCACAACGCTCAACATCGGAACTCTAGTGGAGCTAGAGAAGGCCATTGACTTCATTCGTGCAATGTGACTGCTACATAGCATATAATTGAGCAACACGCACATGCTCTGTCCGTAGAGAATAACAGATATTTTTTACCCGCATGGGTTGGTGTTGATTATGATGCGTGTGGGCTGCGGGGCAGCATATCACGAGGAAAGAGGTATTGCTATGGCAACGGAAGCGCAAGGCGTGGTACGGGTTGCCCGACAGGTTCTTACCACGATAGTGATTAACGCTGTTTTGCAGGTTCCAGGTATTGTGCGCATGGCACGCGGTAGCGATCAATGGTCACGTCTGTTGGGTCGCGAGATTCCAGCGCAGGGCGTAGCGTTGACTGTTAAAGAGAATGTTGTCACCACCGATCTCTATCTTGTTGTCACGGCGGGTTGTAATATTGTGGAAGTGGGAACGGTTGTACAGGAAGAGGTGGCGTCTGCCCTGGAAGAAATGGTGGGTATGCAGGTTCGCGAAGTGAACGTGTATATCCAGGATGTTGCATAACGTGACATATGTACGAGTCAAGCGTTTCTATAGATACGTAGAGATGCAATACAGGATATATAGCTTACAGCTAGGAACTATTCGAGGATACCATGCCAGGGATACGCAGACAGGCGCGAATGGTCGCACTGCAAACGCTCTATGAATACGATACTGCCCTCCATGCTCCGCTAGAGGTCTTGCAGCGCCATGCCGAAGAACGCCATTTGCAGCCAAAAGTGATGGAGTATGCTCATGAGATTGTTCTTGGCGTATGCGATCATCTTGTCGAGATAGACGCCCATATTCAGGGGGCGGCACGTGAGTGGCCGCTTCAACAGATGGCCCGCATTGATAAGAATATTCTCAGACTTGCAATTTACGAGATTCTGTTTAATAATACAGTACCAGCAAAGGCCGCCATTAACGAGGCAGTGGAACTTGCCAAGACTTTCGGGAGCGATACGTCAAGCCGTTTTATCAATGGCGTTCTTGGTACTATATTTAATCGGGCGCACCAGCCGCCCATTTCTAAAGCTGAAAGTGAGGTGAAATAGTGCCAGCTAATCAAGACCTTCAGTCTCGACTCAAAAAGATTGTAGTTGACCAACTTGGTGTAGATGAAAGCGAGGTTGTCCCCAGCGCATCTTTCGTGGAGGACCTCAATGCAGACTCTCTCGATCTCGTTGAATTGATTATGTCCCTTGAGGAAGAGTTCAAAATCCAGATTTCCGATGAGGATGCGGAAAAAATTACGACGGTGCAGGAAGCAGAGGACTATATCGAGGAACACCTGCGCTAAGTCACTGTACACTGCTCATCATCTTTTTGTCATTCTTGTAGGCACGTCTCCTGGTTCAGACCATCAGTGGCAAGTATGTTCTTTTGTGCGCTTGCCGACTCCCTGGTTTATCCAGGGGACCCCCTCGGCCATGAAAAGCAATTTTTTCATCCTTTTTGTTGTCACAAATCTTCCTCCCCGTGCATCTCCATTCTTGTAGGTTGGTATGAGTGCTGATGAATGCAAACGCAATACTACTACAAGGCGAAAAGAGTAGCGTGTGAATACATTCCCTGCGGCTCAGGCCGTGGAAGTACTTATTCGAGAATATTGGAAACTGGTTTTTCACACCATTTATGGCATGACTGGTGATTGGGAAGAGAGCCAAGACCTGACGCAAGATACTTTCCATCAGGCTCTTAAGTCAATTGATGCGGCGCGTGCCAGTAGTGGCTCCCAGTTTCACCCAAAGGCATGGTTACTGCGTATTGCACTGAATATCGTGCGTATGCAGCGCAGGCGGCGTATGCTCTTTCGCTTCGTACCCTTCTCGCATTTGCGTGATGGGCAGAGTGACGAAGCGGAAATGCTCTTTACCGAGCAACGTCCTTCCGCTGTGCAGCCGGGCGGCTATGGTACACCCGACGCTGCCGATCCGGCGGAACTGGTTGCCGAGCAAGATGCAGTACAGCGGGTGCTGGCACGCCTGCCTGAACCCTTGCGCGTCTGTCTGCTGCTCTCAATTGTCAGTGGTCTCTCCAATAGCGAGATCGCGGAAATGTTGGAGCTGAACGAGCCGGCGGTGCGTCAACGCCTGACGCGGGCGCGTAAACAGTTTCAGCAGGTGTATGCGCAAGAGAGTGGTGAAGAACTGCACGAGCGCACCATCGAGAGCGGTGGGTCACGCCGCGCAAGCGCGAGCGAGGCCAAAAATTCGCGCCATGCCATCATTCATACGTCTCTGTTTCAGCCAAACGGCATGTAGCTCATGGATTTGGAGATGCCATGCAAAACGACTCTCTTGAAACGCTATTGTTACGCCACTACGGTGATAGCGCGCTTGTCCCACAGGGCTTAGAGGCGCAGCTCCAAGCATCTCTGCGCCAGCAGGTGTACGAGACGCAATTGCACCAGCGTCGGCTCGCTCAGTTTGAAACGCGACGTTTTAGCCGGCGGCGTGCCGTTGCTCTGGTTGCGTTAGGAACAGCGGGCGTAGGCATGCTCAGCGCAACCCTGGAAGGTTTACAAGTATTGGAGGCCGCGCTGCTAGGCCAGGATGTTAGCCAAGGCGCGCTCCCCTAACTGCTTTTGTGTATATTTCACAGCATTTGTGAAACAAGAAAGGATACCCATCATGGTTCCCGGTTTTCATGGACTTGATCTCGTTGTCATTCTTGCTATCGCTCTCTTAATCTTTGGCCCTAAGAAGCTGCCAGAGATGGGTTCTGCGATTGGTAAAAGCATTAAAGAATTTCGTAAGGGCATGAGTGAACTGACCGCACCGAAGGAAGAGGAGCCAAAGGCTCCGACGGTTGCTAGCTATGAAGCCCTAGAGCGTGAAGTTGCCAGCCGTCGCGCTGCCGAGGCCGCTCAGCCTGAAGTGATCAGCGTAATCGAAGAGAAACACGACTAGCGATGGCACACGCCACGAATGCAGGGAGTATGTATGTCAACAAGTGACATCGATAGAGACGATCCCTTGCTGGCTTTTCAGGCCCTCAACCTCGGCGGTTCTAACGGCTCAGAGGATGAAGAAGATGAAATGTCACTGATCGATCATCTGGAGGAGCTGCGCTGGCGTATCTTCAAAGTGTTGATTGCGGTTACTATTGGTTCGATTATCGCCTTCATTTTCAGAGATTATATCGTCCACTTTCTGGAAGTACCGCTGCCCGCGCAGGCAGACCAACTGCCAGGCACAAAAGGCGGGCATCCGATTGTCACAGGGCTTGGCGAAGGCTTTACCGTTATGCTGCTCATCGCGGTGGCCGGCGGTGTGGTACTGTCTCTCCCAGTGATTCTCTACCAGGCATGGGCTTTTATCGTACCCGGACTTTATGAACACGAGAAGAAACACGCTATCCCATTCATTTTTGTCGGGCTGGTTCTCTTCATTGCAGGCATTTCGCTTGGCTACATTGTGTTGCGTTATCCAGTCGAATGGCTGGTAACGTTTGCCTCTGGTAGCTTTACAGAACTGGTTACCGCCAGTAGTTACTTTACCTTTGTAGCTTTCTTCGTCTTGGCCTTTGGTCTTGTTTTCGAGTTACCGCTCGTCTTGACCTTTATGGCTCAGGTCGGCTTGATTACATCGCAAACGCTGATTAAGAAGCGTGCCACTTCGCATATCGGGATGTGGGTTGCCGCGACTTTTCTGACACCCGGTGCGGATATCTATAGCCCGGTCATTCTGGGCATCGCCATGTCGTTCCTCTACGAACTGACGATCATTTTTATCCGTATCATCAAGAAGTAACCGGAGCTTCTGGCATCGGCTCGAAACCCGTAGTAGTCTGACCGCCTTCATTTGACACGTGGATAGAGATGTTTGAGCTTGATACGCGCGTCAGCACTGCTGAAGCGCCAATCAATGGTGGCTTGCATCTGATCGCGTTGCTCTTGCCAAGTAGCTACCTGGTGCTGCGCTTGTTCAAGCGTGGGAATACGTCCTGCTAAGCATTGACGAGCCAGCACCGAGAGCTCAATTTCCGCCATATTCAACCAACTCCCATGCTTAGGAGTGTAATGGATCTCCAACTTTTCCGTGAGACGCCTCGCTTCCTCAGGTTCAAAGGCTTCATAAAAGGACGCGGGACTGTGGGTGTTGAGATTATCCATCACCAGCACAATTTTTTCCGCCTCAGGATACTGTACGTCGATCAGCTCGCGCAGGAAATACGCCCAATCTTTCTTCGTCCGCCGCTTGCTTACCTGGATGACTCGCTTGCCAGCCAGAGGCTCGACGGCGACGAACACACTCATCGTGCCATGCCGCTCATATTCATTATCAACGCGCTCTGGCGTTCCAGGCTGCATCGCTGTCCCTTCCCGCTTGTCGGAAAGCAACTGCTTGCTCCCCTCATCCATACAGAGTTGTGGAAAGCGTGCATCATACGGACGGTGATACACATCCAGCACATCTTCCATATGATACACAAATTCTCCATTCTTCTTCGGTGGAATGCACCATTGCTCTTTTAGCCAGGGTTTGAGTTCATTTTTTTTAACGTCATCCGTATTGTTTCTCTGCCCACTCGCTCGACATAGCCCACTTCGACCATCTTGTGGGCGAGCAACCGCACACTCCAGCGCTCTCGTCCTGCTGGCTTTTCCCCACAGGAGAGCGAGATGAGATACGCTTCGTGGCGACCGTTGAGAATGCGCTTCTCCGGTCGTGGAGGCTGAGGACGCCGCTCCAAGGCGTCTGCGAGTCCCTGTTCGACAAAACGCTTGCGCACACGGAAAATGGTGCTGGCTCCGACCCCAAACGCTTGCTCGATCGCTTCGTCCGACCACTTGGGACCTTGCTCCCCACTATCGCTTTTGAGCAAGATATGCGCATGCATGATCTTGCGTGCTCGTGCTTGTCCTGCTTTGATAAGCTGTTCCAACTCCTGACGTTGCGCTGTGGTGAGCACTATTTGATATTTCTGCATAGAGAGCTCCTCTGCGTACTTGGCTTTTGTGTCTTTCTTTTAGAATAGCTCTTTTCCTCTTTTCTTGTCAAATGAAAGCGGTCAGACTAGTAGTGTTCAGCCAAACGTCATTTGATATGTTTTGTGAACGGATGGGCCACCGCATCGTAGAAAAGATGCATCAATACGTGTAGTCCTGCACGACGCACATAACATGTAGTGACACCCACAAGGGGTGTCACTACATGTTATGTGCGGTTATACCATTTGATATGATGTAGTGACACCCCTTGTGGGCAATGCCATTCGAATAAGAAAAGAGGGTAGACAAAAAGGTGTCAATCTGGT